>QWBY01001735.1_pt1 | contig 42575 bp, 52 predicted proteins | sample 1972471 | NCBI WGS metagenome assembly QWBY01 (sample SAMN09866722, study PRJNA288562) | Human gut metagenome isolate term6_stool, whole genome shotgun sequencing...
GCAAAGCGCTTTCTTTGTCCCCAGGTGCAGTTTTCGGATATTGAGCGAGATTCTTCCTGAGCAAGGCTGCTCATGATGGTAATCAAAAGCTCGCCTTTGGAGTCAAAGGTCCATATATTCTCTTTTTCAAAGAAGCACTCGGTGCCGTGCTCTTTAAGCTTTCGGATGGTGGTTAAGCTGTCCACGGTATTTCTGGCAAAACGCGAGACCGATTTGGTGACGATAAGATCTATTTTTCCGTCAAGGGCATCTTTGACCATGCGTTTGAAGCCCTCTCGCTTTTTGGTATTGGTACCGGTGATCCCTTCGTCGGTGTAGACACCCGCAAATTGCCAGTCATTTCTGGCTTTAATGTAATTTGTGTAGTAGTCTACCTGTGCCTCGTAGCTGGTAAACTGCTCATCGGAGTCCGTTGAGACGCGGGCATAGGCTGCCACGCGGCGTTTGCGTGAAGTGGTGAGCGGTGTTTTGGAGAAGGGTTTGATGCTGGCGGGTATCGTGGTTACTTGTTTGGCCATAGCTTCTCCTTTCGTATCGGTTTGTGCCGTTCTGACGCATAGCATTCTTTGATGGATGCTTTAAATTTCGCATGCTGTTCCTCTGTCCACTTGTGTCCTTCGTGCGTAGGTTGGATCAGCTTGCGAGCAATTTCCTTTCCATCATAAAAATGAAAGATAAGGTCTTCTCGGCTAAGGACGCTGATATGGTCGATCTTCGAAAGAAAAATAGCGTCATCGAATGCATCAAGACCTAAGACCTCTGCGGTAAGTGAGCGCAAAAGGTCGTCTCTGAATCCTCTGGTGTCACAGCCGTTATGTTCGGCACATCGCCAGTATCTGCGTTTTCCGCTGGGAGATGTTGAACAGTTTTGTGTTTGTGCGCGAAAATTGCATCCGCAATGTTCGCATCGGATTTTAGTTGAAAAGCAGGTGACGTCCGAGCGTTTCATGGCATGAGTGCGCCTATATTCTGAGGTGCGTTTGCGTGCCGCATCATCCCACGATTCTTTTTTGGCGTTATTTTCCCAAGTTTCGGTGACGCTGTGTCCGTCTTTGAAATGGAAAATGAGAACCCCTTGTTTGGGTACCGTGATTTTATCGATTTGCTCGTTAAAAACAGCATCATCAAAATCCTCAAGACCGAGTACTTTGGCACAGCAAGTTTTAAGGATTCGATCCGGGATGGCTTTTGCCGAGCATGTACTGTACTTTTTCTTGCTGGAGCCGCATACCCAGCTGATGACTTTATTCCCGAGATTGGAGTGCTTGGCACGGTTGTTTCGGACGTTTCGCATATAGCTTTTCCCGCACAGCTCACATTTGATTTTTCCGGTAAAGCAGTAGATGTTCAGGCTCTTATTTGCCCGAGGTCCCAGAGCACGTCTTCTTGCCATCTCTTCTTGCACATAGTCGAAAGTTTCCTTGTCGATAATCGCTTCATGGGTGTTTGCGATGAAATACTGAGGAAGCTCACCGCGGTTTTTCTTGCGCTTCTTGGTAATGGGATCTTCGACAAACTCTTTTTGACAGAGCAAATTTCCCGTATAAGTGACATTGGTCAGAACAACCTTAATATTGGAGTCCGTCCAGCGGTTGCCCTTTCTGGTTGTAATGCCTTCCTCTGCAAATTCACGCTCGGTTTCAAGGCGGGATTTTCCATCAAGGAAGTTTTGAAAGATGCGCCGCACGATCTTTGCTTCTTCGGGAACAACAATCAGGGTGTCATCTTTCCAGCGGTAGCCATAGACGATATTTCGCATATTCGGGTTTCCTTCGGACATGCGTTTTCGGATGGTCCATTTAACGTTGTTGGAGATGCTGATGGTCTCTTCCTGTGCGAAAGAGGCAAGGAGCGTGAGCATCAGCTCACCGTCATCCGAAAGTGAGTTGATTTTTTCCTTTTCAAATCGGACCTCGATGTTGAGGTCTTTTAACTGTCTTACGACTTTTAGGAGGTCGACCGTGTTACGCGCGAATCGGGAGATGGATTTCGTTAAGATGAGGTCTATTTTTCCGGCCTTGCAGTCTTTCATCATGCGCATAAACTCGGGACGTTTTTCCACTGATGTGCCGCTGATGCCTTCATCGGCATAGACTCCGGCATAGTCCCACTCGGGGTTCTTTTGTATCAAATCAGAATAAAAACTGATCTGTGCCGCCAATGAGTGGTGCAGCCTTTGCGTTTCCATAGAGACACGGGCATAGGCGGCGACTTTTTTGCGGTTTGGCAGCGGTGATTTCTTTGCTTCGATTTTTATGATTTCAGCCATAGAATCGTCTCCTTTCCGTGTCTATACATCACTCTAAAGAGCTGAAATAGCAAGTAAATAAGGCACCTAAGCCGGGGTGGTATCGCTCGATGAGTGCTTGATCAAGACGAACGAATTCCTCTTTATCGATGATGTTTTGCTTGAGCAAAGAAAAGAGGATGGAGCGGGATACTTCATAGGCAAGCTCGGATGCGAAGGCTTCAGTCTTCATGAGAGCCTCCGAATCGGTCTTGGATATAGCAAGCATGACTGCAATACTTTCTGTGCGCATTGCCATAGGAAGTGAAAGTTTTTCCGCAGCATGGGCAGGTGAATATATAGATTGCCTTTTTATTCAGCTCTTCCGGATGCTCTTTCCACCAGCTCATCCGGCAGTGCTCTGAGCAGAATTTTTGCTCTTTCCCTTTTTCCTTGACGGGCAGTGGCTTTCCGCAATACTTGCAGTAGCGTAGTGCTGTTAAAGCTTTTGAGGAACCTGTTCTCAGGCCTTCTTTTTGGCAAAAGGAAGCCACGGTGCTTTTCGATAGATTTAAGGTGGCAGCAATTACGGCATAACTTGCACCGTTTCGTCTCATGTTGTAAATGCTTTGTTTTTCATCATTTGTCATATCATCCCTCCAGACAGAGGGCAGGTCTTGCTGTCCCTCTAACACTCCCTGAAGAGACGAGGACGTTATGGACGAATCTTTTTCTGCCTTCTACTGTTCCGCTGGAGGTTTTTGAAGAAGTTAAGCGGACAAAATAAAAAAGCCCGCAAGGGAGTGAAGATTTCTCCTCACGCCTTGCGGGCATATCAATGCATTCAGCTTAGAGCAGTTCGTTTACTCGTTTTTGTACAGCTTCGTAATCGTAGCCTGCTTTCGTCAGGCGGTTTACACGGTCCTTACCGTTTCCCCAGTCGCCGCGGATGACCTCTCGGGCAAGTGTGTCGATGGACTTTTTCGGCTTTATGCCTAAAAGCTCATTTACGCGTGCCTGCACTGCGTCGTAGTCGTAGCCTGCTTTGGTAAGACGGTTTACTCTGACCTCACCGTTTCCCCAAGCACCTGCGATGACTTCATGGGCCAGCGTATCGACAGACTTTCTTGCGGGGGCGGAGCTTGTGCCTTTGCCATAGCCGTTAAAGCCGCCTTTCCTGATGATGGAGGGATAATCCACATAGGCAAGATCCATATCGCATCTGCCTGCGATGCCCGGCACCGAGCCGCTCGAGGAATACTGCCAAAGACCGTACTGTCCCTGATAGGTGCAGCGACTGTTCCACTGCGCTACCCAGAAGGCGTAGCGGTTTCTCACATCAGCGGAAACGTTGTTCACTGCTGCTGAGAGCGAGGTATAGAAGCCCGCAAAGTATCCGCCCGCTTCCATCTCATTGCAAAAGGCTCGAATGAGCGAGTCGCAAAAAGCCCGTCCGCGGGCAAGCTGTGACTTTTCTTCCAAATCAAAGTAGATGGGATAGTCAAACTGCTTGCCGGAGAGCACCTGTTTGCAGACACGTGCTTCTTCGCGTGCCTCTCCGGCGCTTCCCGCATAGGAGTACCAATAGGCTCCCACATGAAGACCTGACGCTTTGGCGCGGGCGTAGTTCGTCTCAAACCACTTGTCCTTTTGAGAAAGTGCCGAGCCGTAGCCTGCACGAATAATGACAAAGTTGATCCCGCTTTGTTTTACACGGTTAAAATCAATCGATCCCTGCCAGGTGGATACATCAATTCCTTTTATAGTCATAGTTATTTTTCCTCCTTTTCTGCGCGGTCATGAAGCTGTGCCAAGACCGCCTTGAGTTTGTCCGGGACAGGAAGTCCCAGATGAGTCGCGTTTTCCACAAGCGACAGCCCTTCGTTTGAGAGATAGAAGGAGATGACGGCCGTGCGAAGAATCGCGCCCTGTGTGATGACGTTAGTGTCGATGATGTTGGCAACGGCGACCAGAATGAAGATCACGACCTTTTTGGCGATGCCTTTAAAGCCGACTTCGCTTGAGAGGTTTTTATCGGAGACGGCGCACATAATGCCTGTCACGTAATCGCAGATGACAAAGGCGATCAGCGCATAGAGAAGTCCGTCAAAGCCTCCTAAGTAATAGCCGAGCCAGCCTCCGATGCCGACAAAAATAAGTTGAATGGTTGTCCAGAATTCTTTCATAATAGATTCCTCCTTTGATTTTGAACATGAAAAAAGCCGTCAGTACGGCTTTATGCGAACAAATAGTGGATAGGTGCTTATTCTTGAGTTTCTGTGGCGAGATAGATTATACTTCCTGTTAGTGTATATGTTCTGTTTGGGTCCGGCTTAGGTGGCCTATCTGAAACCGGGGTGTCCTGGGTATTCAGATTCTCAAACTCCTTAAGAACAGGTGCATTGGTTGCAGTGGCAGATGATTGGTTAGGATTTATCATCAGGCAAAGAGCGCCTGTTTCAAGCATGATAAGAGGACGACTATATTCCTCCTCCATGATAAATGCTGTTCCAACGATTGCAGAAGCAGGCTTAATTGGTGAAACGCATAAAGCCAACAGTGGTCCGAAGGAATTATCTGTAAGGGAGCGAATAGAAGCCGTGAAATAAAGGGTAGCGAAAGGGCCCTCAACGATCAGATAACTTTCTTGTTTGAATACTACGGCTGGATTGCTACTTGTCAGAGGAAAAATTTTTCGCTCTTTTCCTTTTCTTAGTACTGCGATCGCATCGCCCGTTGTTTTGGCATCCGCCGCATAGCCTTCTTTGGAAAGCGTTGCATCAAGTGTGAGAACAGATTTAGGAACAGCGTCAATAGCTTCTTGCACTCGATTTTGCATTTCGCTGATCTTCTGGTCAACCGTGTTCAGTTTTTCATTCATACGGCTTTTCAGCTCATTGGTAGAGTTTTCGCGTTTTTTTTCATCTTCATTTCGTGAACTTTCTGCATTTTGCCGTAATGCCTCGGCATTCGTTCTTTCTGTTTCAGCATTTTTGCGGGATGTTTCAGCGGATGCTCTTTCTTTTTCCGCTTGAACACGGTTAGCTTCGCCAGATGTCGTGGTTTCAACCTGCTGATTGATGGCGGCAATCGAGTCGTGGATGGCTCCGCGCACGTCTTTGCCGTAGACGGCCGATAAAATTTTACTGAGATAGGTCTTCACGTTGGCCATGTTCTTTTTCCTCCTTCCCGTCCGCTGCGCTGATCTGCTCGCTCATAAGGGCTATGCGCTGACCTTTTTCTTCTGAGAGCAAGGCTTCTATGATGAGGTCAAGTAAAAAGCCGGGAAGCTCATACTTTCCGGCAGTTTGGTTGAGTGCGTATCTCAGTTCGTTTCTCGCTTTTTCAAGGCGCAGGATGAGGGGCAGTTCGTTTTCTTTCATAGCGCACCTCCGAAGAGTTTCACGAAGAAGTCGATGATCTTTCTGAAATTGCGGGCAGCCGCAATGAGCTCAGAGGCATCCTTATCTGAGATTTCTTCGTGTTTGTCGGTGCCTAAGATGATTTCGATGGCTTTCTGCCACTCATCGTCTTTGATTGGAAAGACCGTATCATCCGGCTTTGTTGCTTCTTTTTCGTTTGACTTTTGTTCGATCAGTTCATGTTCTTCCATTGTTGTATCCTCCATGTTTAAAATGTTGCTTCAATCAAAATTCCATTTTTAAACCGCATGCGGCATCCGTTTGACCAGCTGGCGACCGTACCGTCGCTGCTCATGGCATTGATCTTTACAAAATGAAAGGCTCCGTTAATGGCTCCGTCAGGCCAGCTGACATTTCTCAGTCGGTTGTAGTGCATGTCGATGTCACATCCGGCATTTAACATCCCGCCGGAGAAGTTTCCGAAAGATGATCTGGCATAGGTCCAAACCATCTCATAGCTGCCGCCACCCGCAGGCTGCGCCGCCCATGTCATATAATCTCCGGTTTGCTCGAGGTCAAAGTTGAGGCCTGCGATGGTGTTGGAGCCGGCAAAGCCGTTTCCGCCGACCAGTCCCAGTTCTTTGTCCTGGTAGTAGATGGAGAGCTTGCCGTAGCCCACACGGACTTTGGTGTCCCCAGAGGCAGCGACAATGCTGCCGTCAATATCGGCTCCTTTGGCGGTGAGGTGCCCATAAGTCGTGAGCTTAAAGTTCGGAGAATCCACCGAGAGCCTTTTGGCACGGAGTGCTCCTGAGCTCATATTCCAGCTGATGTTCCCGGTTCTGTCTTTTAAGGTTCCGGCACGAATCAGATCGGCATTTAGCGTGCCGGTCGTGATGTAGTCGGCCACAATCGCGCCGTTCATCGTGATGGCGGTGCCGTAATATCCGTTGTATCCGGTCTTGGAATAGCCGAGGCCGCCTGCGTTCCAGCGCCACACCTTTTTGGCTGTATTCTTATCCGCTGTGTCCATGATGAGAATCTCGTTTTTGCGGGTCACGACGTGTCCGGTCGTAGCTGCTGTGATAAGCGCGGTGGCGTTATCCTTGGCAAGGCGAAGCGTGTCGGACTGTGTGGGCAGCCGCTCGATGCGCTCGACCAGTTCTTTTTTCTCGCTGATGCTTCGCTCAGAAAGACCTGCCTTCACTTCGGTTCCAAGTACTACCGTAGAGGATTCAGGGTGATCCAAAGCGATCGTAAGCTCCGTCAGCGGAAAGAACCTGTCCATGCCGTGAGGCGGCGAGATGACACGAATACGATCTCCGATCTTCATCGCTTCCATATCGGCATGCAGAAGATGCAGATCGACAGCGGTGAGCGTCAGGGTGACATCGGCAAACTGGCTGTCTTTAAGATATTTTTCCGCCTTCTTCTTTAAGTTGGCAGGTACAGAGACATTTTCGAAGCTCACGGTTTTGGTGACGATACCGAAGTTTTGAATGGCGGAAGCCGACTCCACGTAAGTCTTGCCGCTGTTGACGCTCTTGATGGTGGTGTATTCCTCAAGCGCGGCAATGCTTGATGTCTCAAGCCTTTTGCCAAGCGGAATCACACGGGTAGCGATGTCTTCTGCCAAAAGCGTGTCGGTGTAGTCAAGGAGGTTTTCTCCGAACTCAATCACCTGTGTGTTGGTGTTATCGGATTCTGCAAGATAGTCCAGATAGCGAATCTCTCCCACATGGCGCACACGAAGAAAGCCGCCCAAGCGTTTGACGAGTTTGTCGGTGATGGCATCCAAGGTGGTCTCCCAGTTGGTGTAGCGGTAAAGCGAGTCGTTGGGGTCGGTAACGGTGACCTGCCCGACCGTGAAGCGCTTATTGTGCGCGCCGTCTTTTGCCATCTGATCGTTGTGCTTGGCAATAAGCGTCTCAAGAAAAGCGCGGGGCGAGATGTCATGAAATTCGGAAGGCTCCTGCACGGAGTCCAAAAGAAAGGCCAGTTCTCCTTCGCAGGTGATGCTCTTGGTGCCGTAAAAGTCCCGCTCAACCGATAAAATGCGGCCGTAAAAGAGTGCCACACCGTCACGCTCCACACGGACGGTGGAATCCAGCGCTTTGAGCTTTTCGTAAAGCGGATTGATCTTCGGTACGCGGGCAGAAAATGTGCCGGATTTTCCAAGCGCCAGCTCCAGCACCGGATCAATAAGAACAGCCTCATCATCGCCCGGTATATAGAGCACGTGCTCATCTAAAAACACTTGGTACATTAAAGGCTTCCTCCTCTCACAGATACGGTGACGGTGTAAGTTCCAAAAAAGCGCAGCGTGTCGCCGGATTCAGGAATGACAAGGTCGGCGAAACGATTTGTGCCGGCATGAAGCGTCCACGACTTTCTCAGCTTGATGGAGTAGACGTAGTTTTTCCTGCCTTCGGTTTCTTGGTAGTTTCTGACATGAAACGTCGGCACCATCGGAACGTGCGATCCGGGAACAAGAAGGTCGGTATAAGAGCTTACGCTCACATCCCGATAGTCTCGGATGATGCCGCTTTCAAAGTTAAACGAGTCCCAAAGCCAATCCTCATCGCTTGCGGCAAGCTCCCATTTATAGGGATCGCATTCGATCTCCAGTTCAATTTGTCCCAAAGCGCGGGTGCGCTCAAAGTTTTTTACTTCGGCTCGGCCTTCAAAGTAGTATTCCGGCTCGGAGTCCAAGATGACCTTGACATGCTTTCCATGTATTTCGTTGAGGAAGGCTCGGAGCCTTCCTGCCCAGCTTTCGATCTTTCCGATGCCGCCAAGCGTAAAGGAGAGCGTGCGTCCTTCGTATTCGCATCGTCCCGTCAGAGCCTCTGTGAGATCGAGGCGCTTGGATGATCCGGGAATCTCAACGATGAGTGTTTTAGGATTTGGCATACCGACCACGTCGGTGTTGGATACGACAAGCCCGTAATTCTTCCATGTGTGTTTGCCGTTTAGAGTGGCTCCAAAGCCTATGTTTTGGTTCATTTCATCCTCCTTCCTACGTAAGCGGCGCGTCTTCCCAAGGCTCCATCCAGTTTTGGTGTGAGTGCTCCGACCAGCGCACTGGAGTCCAGTACGATGTCTTTTTCCGAATTTCCGGCGATGATGGCGAGGTACTTTTCCATGAGCGTTGTATCCCGGGCGGCAAGCATGCCTTCGAGCTTGTCGTAGAAAGACTTGAGCGGCAAAATCGCCTCCGATCCCGCTTCGCCTCCCGCCATAAGGGCACTTCCGTTCATGCCGAAAAGCGTCGGTCTCGTCATGATGCCGCCTTCCTTGTACCAGTCAATGGAAAGGTGCGGCACTCTGGGCGGCACGATGGAAAAGCCGCCGGAGATCGAAAAATGCGGCAGCTTGATATGCGGAAGCTCGATGTGAAGGCCGGAGAAGAAGCCTTTGATCTTATCGATAATGCCTTTGATGGTGTTTTTGGCCGCTTCGATCGGTGCGGTGATAGCGGACTTGATGCCGTTCCACACGGAGGTGGCCGTGCTCTTGATTCCGTTAAAGATGTTTGTCACGGTAGACTTCACGCCGTTAAACACATTTGAGACGGTTGACTTAATCCCACCTACTACACCGGAAATCATGTTTTTGATGCCGTTCCAGATACTGGATGCCGTGGTGCTGATGGCCGTGAAGACCGAGGAGACCGTGTTGGACACAGCACTTACGGCTCCCGTGACAACAGACTTGATTCCTTCCCAGATGCCGGTGAAAAAGGAGACGATCCCATTCCAGGTGTTCTCAAAGAAGGTCTTGATCGCCGTCCAAACCTCGCTCCAGTTCGTGCCAAACCAGGAGAGCACGGTGTTCGTCACGCCTTTGATGGCTTCCCAGACAGACGTGAAGATGCCGGAGATGGCCGTCCAGATGCCGGAGAAGACTTCCTTGATGCCGTTCCACAGCTGACTCCAGTTGCCGCTAAAAAGCCCTGCGAAAATATCAAAGATGCCCGTCAGGATGTCGAGGGCTCCTTGTAAAATCGCGGCAATTGCTGAAAAGGCGTTCTCAAATACCGGCGCCAAAAGCTCGGTGAAACCGTTCCAAATGGCAGATACCAGCTCGCCGAAGGACTGAAAGTCAAAACCTAAGGCGTTGATGCGTTCGGTGATGCCGGATGCGAAGTTTGAAAAAGCCTCCTTGATGGTGTTCCAGGTGCCGATAATGGAATCCCTGAAACCTTCTGAGGTGTTCCATAGATGCACAAAAGCGGCAACCAGTGTGCCGATGATGGCAACGACTGCCACCACGGGAGCGGAGATGCCGCCGATGGCAGCTCCTATTTTGCTCATGAGACCGGACATGCCGCCCACCTTGACCATGAAGCCGGTGACCGCTTTTCCTACGCTTGAAAAGGTCGTGATAAGCGATCCGATCGAAGAGGTCAGCTTGCCGATCACAATAAGCGCAGGTCCCAAGGCGGCGATAAAGAGGTCGATTTTGATGATGGTGTTACGCGTTCCTTCGTCCATGCCGTTTAACTTGTCAACGAAGTTTTGAAGCCAGGTGACGAGTTTTCGGATCGTAGGCATTAAGGCATCACCGATGGAGATGGCAAGTTCCTGCAGCTGACTTTTTAAGATGGTGAGCTGTCCGGGAAGGTTGTCCTGCATGGTTTCTGCCATCTTTTCTGCCGCACCGTCACAGTTATCAATAGCAGACGAAAGCTTTTCGATATCGGCAGGGGCCGCGTTCATGAGGGCGAGAAAGCCGCTCATGGCGTGCTTTCCGACTAATGACTCTGCCGCCTGTGCCTTTTCGGACTCGGAAAGTCCCGAGAAGGCCTCCCGGCAGTCGCCCAAGATGTCGGAAAGAGAGCGCATGGAACCATCCGCATTGGTCGTGGCCACTGTGACCTCACCGATGGATTTTCCTGAAATGGTGAAGTCCTTGCTGAGGTTGGTCATGACGGTACGAAGGGCGGTGCCCGCCTGTGTGGATTTGATCCCGGAGTTTGCCATAAGGCCGATGGCCTCTGCGGTATCTTCAGCGCTAAAGCCCAAGGCTCCTGCAATCGGGGCGCAGTATTTAAAGGTCTCGCCCATCATGGAGACGTTGGTGTTCGCATTGGAGGACGCTGCGGCGAGGATATCGGCAAAGTGTCCGGAGTCTTTCGCGGAAAGCCCAAAGGCGGTTAAGGCATCGGTCACGATATCGGAAGTGAGGGCTAAATCTTCTCCGGATGCGGCGGCAAGGTTCATGATGCCGTCAATACCGGAGATCATGTCTTTCGATTTCCAGCCGGCCATCGCCATGTAGTTCATGGCGTTAGCCGCGTCGGTGGCGGAGAACTTCGTCTTTTCGCCCATCTCACGTGCTTTATCGCGCAGGGCCTGAAAGTCCTCTCCGGTAGCTCCGGATATTGCAGAGACCTTCGACATCGCTTCATCGAAGTCACCTGCGGTCTTGACCGCCAGTGCGCCAAGTCCTCCCACGGCAAGAGAAGCCGGCATGATCTTTTGCCCCGCGCCCGTGATAGCGTCACCCGCTTTGGTGAAAGCGGCTCCTGCCGCATCCATCTTGGAAAAGACTGCGTTGGTGTTGATTGCTTCCTGCTGCAGGCCTTTAAGCTTTTGTTCGGTCTCGACAATCTCACGCTGCAGTGCGTCGTATTTGTCCTGGCCGAGGTCTCCCGATTCCAGCTGTGCCTTGGCTTGTTCCTGGGCTGTCTTTAAGGTATCAAGCTTTTCTTTGGTTGCTGTGATGGCGTTTTTCAGCATTTTTTGCTTTTGCGCCAAAAGCTCCGTGTTTTTCGGATCGAGTTTTAAGAGGCGGTTGACATCTCTTAAGGAGGACTGCGTTGTGCGGATGGTGGAGTTCACTTGTTTTAAGGCTTTATCCAGTCCCGTGGTATCTCCGCCGATTTCCACGGTGATGCCTTTGATGCGTGAGGCCATTCGTCCTCCTTTCTAAATATTTGCTTGCAAATGCTTGCAATAATTGATGAATTTTGCTATACTTTCCTCAAAAGGAGATGATTTTTATGGCAAAGACAAGTGCGTTTTATGCCCGTATTGATACGAGCCTTAAGGAAAATGCGGAAGGAATCCTTTCCACTCTGGGGATTACGCCTTCCAGTGCGCTGCAAATGTTTTACAGTCAAGTCGTTTTACAAAAAGGTCTGCCTTTTGAGCCGCGACTTCCATACGCCGCACCTACCGCCATCGGAGGTATGAGCAAAGAAGAGCTTGATGCGGAGCTTTATAAGGGTCTTGATTCTCTGAAAGCGGGGCGTGTCTATACGGCCGATGAAATGGATGAAGAGTTTTCTGGGAAGTATCAGGTATGAGTGAGCACTATTCCGTCGTCTATTCACCGAAAGCCCGCGAAGATCTTCTGGGCATCGGTGACTACATTGCCTATATACTGAAAGCTCCTCTTGCTGCGGATCATCTCACGAAGCTTCTGCGTGAGCAGGCAAAGTCTCTGTCGTCCTTTCCCGAGCGTCATCCTTTAATGGAAGATGAACCGTGGAAGGCGATGAATATGAGAAGACTTCCCGTGAAAAACTACGTCATTTTTTATACGGTCAGCGAGCCGGCACATACGGTAACGATCATTCGTATCGTCTATGGCGGACGAGACCTAAAAGGCATAGCAAAGGAAATAACGAATGACTGACAAGCTGCCCGATAAGGGCGGTTTTTTCATGCCTTAAAACCTGTCAAAATCTTCCTGTGTGGCAAGCCGCCTGTACGTGGCCAAGTCGTTGGCTTTTTCCGTCCACATGTCTAAAAGAAGCCCGATGGAGATGAGATCCATGTCCGCAATGGGAATGCCGATCTGACAGGCACGAAGTAAGAGAAGCGGCGTGGTCATTTCCCGCTCGCTTCTCATTTGCCTTTTTTTGGTGAGACCTCCGTCTTTAAGTTCTCACCCCAAAGGGAGAGGATTTCAGGCAGTACCTGATAGATGGAAAACATCTCAAAGCCGTCCAGCCACTCTTCAATGGAAGCGGGCACGCTTTTGTCTGCGTGCAGCGCCATGATGTAGGCGACGTTTTCAAAAATCTCTAAGTCTTCAACGGGAAAGCCGCCGTCCTCATCTTTCTTGCCCTGATAGCTTTTCTCGAGCTTCGCTAAGTCTTTAAAAATATCTCGTCCGAACTTCGCACGGTAAAGGCGCGGGATAGCAGCAGATGAGCGAAACTTTACGGGTACACCCGAAACGTCAATGGTCTTTTCAATCATGGTTATTTTCCTCCTGCTGGTGTGCCTGCCTGCGGCACGTAGACCGCCTTATACCAATTCGCATAGGTTGCGGCATCGGTGGAATCTCCGGTCTTGGCTTTGACAAGGCCGTCCGATCTTGGATCTGCGGTAAGAGACAGGGTTTCCGTTCCCGGCTCAATGGTATCTTCTTTGGTTTCCGAGTCTCCTGCAGGATCTCGGTGCGAAACCACTCAGGGATTAAGGCAATTTCCAAATCTCCGGAGTAGCCGTTGTTGGTGACGGTTCTAAAATAGACAATGCCGTCGGCATAAAAGGGAGAAGATTCGCCTTCCGCGTCAAGCGACAGCGAAACCGCGCCAGGGATGGGTTTTGGTGTTTCGTACGTAAAGGTGGATACGCCGTTCGAGACGGTTTCTGCCATCTTGGCGGCATAGACGTTTTTAATGTTGTATTTGACTTTGTTGTTTTTATTTGCCATGTTTCATCATCCTTTCAGCTCAAATGAATAGGAAACCTCGTAGAGGTCTTCTGCGTTGATATAGACTTCGGCCTTGTCGAAAAACTGATCGTGGCGGATAAGAAGGTCTTCGATTCTTTTTTCGAGCGCACGGTCTTTTTTGTCGGTGTAAAGCTCCAGATAAAATCGGTTCACGGGAAAATACACCTGACCGTCTGCCGCAAAGTTATGCGACTCCGGCGTTACGTAGCAGATAAAGGGCGGATCAGGTGCCTGGCCTTCTTCAAAATGGTCGTAAGCAAAGGGAAGCGCGACCTCTTTCAATATTTCTATGATTTCATCCATCTTTGATCATCCTTTCGATCTCTTTCATAAGCTGCTCTTCACCGATTGTCTCGGCAGGCGCGATATGAGGAATTGCCCTCGTCCTGCCGCCATTCCTTTTGGCGTGGCCGTGTTCTAAGAGGTGTGCCAGCTGGTAGCGGTTACGAGAGTAGACCGTCACCTGCAGGGCATGGGAGGACTCGGAGGTTTTCTTTTGCGTCCAGCTTTTTTGATAGTCGCCGTGCTTCTTTGGCGCATGCGCCTTGATTTCTTTTTTGGTGGTCGTTGCCGCTTTGGTGACGGCTTCTTTCATGCCCTCACTCGTTGTTTTGGCATAGGCGTTGAGTTCTTCCATCACGGCATCAGCAAGGCCGGAGATTTTGACTTTTCGGCTCATCAGGTTCTCTCCTTTACGCAGAAAAACTTGATTGCCCGCTTCCTGAAAGACAGGTGGTCAATTTTTTCGATGTCGTAGGCGCAGCCCTGAAAGACGATGCGAAAGTCTGTCGTGCTCATCGCTGCCGTTTTCGTACACCACCTGACCGTCACCGCCATGTCCGCCTTATCCACTTCAGAGGCTGCGATAAAGACCTCACGTCCGCCTTCTCCTGAGATGGTGGCGGCACAGGTGTAGTCGTCTTTCCACGTTTCGATTTGGTTTCCGATGGCATCACTTTCCACGGTTCTTTTTTGGAAGGTGACGGTGACATTGAGAAGAGCGATATCCATATCAGAAGCTCACCTGCCTTTCTCCGAAAAGAAGAGCGCGAAGCGTCAAGGTGAGCGCATGGTGATCGGCTTCTTCTCGGTGTTCGTAGAGATAGGCCACCGTAAAAAGCACGGCAATGCGCCCGTTTTCAAAAGAAGAGAGGTCTTCGGTGCGTGCCACGTTTTTGACCAACTCGGTGGCAGAGGGTATGAGCGACTCGATGAGTGCGTCATCGTCGTCAAAATCCACGCGGAGATAGTTTTTCACGTCTTCAAGGCTCAGCATGCTTCCTCCTTTCCTGCAAGGAAAAGGCGACTCCCTCGTATAAAGAGAGCCGCCTTATGGCTAAGACGTTTATTTTTACGCACCGGCTTTGAGAATCTGCACGGCCTCGGGCAAGATCAGTTTTCCATCCACACGTTCTTTGGCAACGTAGCCCACCATGCCGTTTCCGGCAAAAAGCTCACGAAGTTCCTGAAAACTCCTGGTTCCGCGGTCTCCGATGTTGTAATAGGAAAAATCTCCGAAAGCCACGCCTGCTTTTCCTGTCTCCAAAACAGGGCAGAAGGCAGAGGTCTTAACCGGATAGCCGCAAAGACGGTCCGGTTCTCCCGCCTGATAGCTCGGCTGCCAGATGTAGGCCTGATTGTTATCCTTGAGCTTTCGCAGGGCGGCAAGTGTCGCATCGTTTAAGATAAACGCGGCGTTTTTGCGGTATGGGCGCTTCAAAGAGTAGATGAGCGTCAGGATATCGTCAGTTTTAAGCGCGGTACCCGTGAGTGTGACAGAAACCTCTCCTCCGCCGGTTGCGGCAAAGATGCCAAGCGGCTTGTTTTTGCCGTCGCCGTTTAAGAAGGCATCTTCTTCCGCGTTACCGAGTGCTTTGCCGAACTGGTCGATGATGTAGCTTTCCAAATTGAAAGCATTGTCGTAGAGCAGTTCTTCGGTAACCTTGATCGCTACATGAAGCTTATGGGCATCAAGCACCACCTGATCAAAGGTCGCCTCGCCGAAGCTTAAGGCTTGACCTTCCTCGATCCATGCCGCGGCAGGCTTAGTAGCCGCGATATTGATTTTGTGTTCGCCGGACGTGGTGATGGTCGTGGCGAGGCTTCGGAAGATATTCTCTTCGGTCAGCTTGTCAATGAGGCGGCTGTCCCATTCTTCAGGTACCAGATAGCCGCCGTTTTCGTCTTTGCCTTCTTCCAAGATGTTCGAGATACGCTTAAAGCCGCTTCGCAGGGCAACGAGCATATCCTTGGCATAGGAAGAGGAGGCACGTCCGTGCTTTTCTTCCGTCTCTGTGGAAAGCACGGCCGGTTTTGCCGTAAGCGGCGTACCGAGCGGCTTGCTCATCTTGTCTTCGATGTCCTTTTGACGGCACATGCGCTCAATTTCTGTGCTATAGGCTGCGATCTCGGCTTCCAGCTTGTCGTAAGCCGCTCCGTCTTCAGCGCTAAGCAGTCCGTCTTTGTCTCGATGGGATTCCAGAAAAGCCTTTGCGGCCTCCCAGGTCTTGGCACGTTTGTTCAAAAGTTCAGTAATCGTCATGGTAGGTTTCCTCCTTAAATAAAGTGTTTGATAAGATCAAGGCGTGTTTCCAAGTCCTTGACTTTATAGCGGTGGGTAATCGGTTCTGCCGTTTGGGCAGGCGTTTTTGCCTCACAGGCCGCCGCATAGTCACAGAGCTTTTTATTGATGGCGGCTGCGACCTTGCGGCGTGAAAAGAGCATCGGTGTCTCCGTGAGGCTTTCAGATTCTTTTCCGTTTAGCACGGCACTTTCACCATTTGTAGGATCTTCGTTCTCGCCTTGCGGATAGAGATCCTGCCTTGATGTGATGCGGTCGGCAAAGTGCAGCTCTATTGCCTTTTCCGCGTTCATCCAGGTCTCTTCATCCATGAGTGAAGCGAGCTTTGCATGAGAAAGACCGCTTTTTTGCTTGTAGGCACCGATGATGGATTCTTTGACCTCGGATAACATCCCGATGGCACGCTGCATGTCCTGTGTATCTCCGATGGCCACGGTGGATGGGTTATGGATCATGAGCATGGAAACAGGACTCATGAGAATCTCATCTCCCGCCATCGCAATGACTGATGCGGCGGATGCCGCAAGACCGTCAATCTTGACCGTCACCTTGCCTTGATAGTTCAAAAGCAGGTTATAGATCTGAGCGGCCGCAAAGCAGTCGCCTCCCGGTGAGTTGATCCAGACGGTGATGTTGCCTGTGCCGTCATCAAGTTCGGATTTAAAAAGAGCCGGTGTGACTTCATCGTCAAACCAGCTCTCCTCGGCAATCACGCCGTCCAGGTATAAAGTTCGTGTTTCATTTTCGTTTGGATCGGGACTTTTGTTTTTCGTCCATCTCCAAAATTTCTTCTGTCGGTTCATCGGTATCCTCCTTGTTTTTCGTATAAGCCGATCCCGCATCGGCAAGCTTCACGACATTGCCGTTTAAGACATGCAAATCGCCGCCATCTTCTTTTGAGAGCAGATCCATATCTTCTAAGCGCCTCACATCGTTGACCGAGAAGATGCCGTTTTGTATGCCGGTGGCATAACCTCGCATGCGGCTCTCATAATCGCCTCGCAAAATCCCGTCCACGTTAAAGCGAATGAGATAGTCTTTCTTTTGTTCGGGCAAAAGAAGCGAACGCTGCATGGACTCCTCAAAGCGCACGAGCCACGGACGCAGGGTGTAGGTCATAAACTCCAAAGATTGGTGCTCGATATTGGAAAAGGTCGCATGTTCGAGATCTCCGATCATATGGGGCGGCACGCGGAAGATGCGGGCAATCTCATCGATTTGAAACTTACGCGTCTCAAGAAACTGCGCGGCTTCTGGTGAGATGGAAATCGGCGTATAGGTCATGCCTTCTTCCAAAATGGCGACCTTGTTGGAGTTCTGCGATCCGCCAAAGCCCTGCTCCCAAGACTGTCGGATCTTTTCCGGGTCTTTCACCACGCCTGGCATCGACAAAATACCGGAGGGGTTGGCACCGTTTTTAAAGAATGCCGCACCGTATTCTTCGGTGGCCATTGCCATGCCGAGAGCGTTTTTCGCCATCGCAATCGGGCTGTAGCCGACAAGACCGTCAAAGCCCAAGCCCGGGATATGGAGTACCTCAGAAGGAGAAAGCCTTACCCGTCCGTTTTTAAGCGTTGGAGCATCGCTTTTACTGACCTGATATTCGTAGTAAAGAGTGCCATTTTCATCCCGGTCAACCGTCATTTTGTTGGCCATGAGCGGGTATAGGGCGACAACTTCACCTTTGCCGTTTCGGATAATCTGTGCGTAGGCGTTGCCCCACAAGAGCAGATGGCACATGAGGGTTTCTCGGAAGATAAATGAGGTCATCTCCGGATTCGGCTCATCGTGCAGCAAAAAGTAAAGGGAGATGTCCGTCGCTTTCTCTTTGCCGGCATTTCCTTTGAGGCGAAACAGATGAAGCGGAAGACCGGCGACCGCCTCAGCTAAAACTCTTACACAGGCATAGACGGCAGTAATCTGCATGGCAGAGCGCTCCGTCACCGCTTTTCCCGATGTGGTGTGCCCGAAGTAAAAGCGAAAGGCAGAGCCGGCGGTTTGATCTTTCGGCTTATCTCTTGAATGAAAAAGTGACTGTAAAAATCCCATAGGCAAAATCTCCTTTACAAAAATAAAATGCCGCGGCTGTCATAGACTGACTCGCTCGTGTCGCATCCCATGCGGATCGCTCGGTCAAGTGCCATTACAAGTGCAACGGCACCGTCGACTTTCTCGGTGGATTTGGCTTTATCAATTTTGATGTTTCCGGCAGGATCGGTTCGGATGAAGATGTTATCCATCATCCAGCGAAGGATGGGTTGTCCGCCGTGTGCGAGGCGATGGGAAAGCACGAGGTTCATCAGTTCCTTGGTGGGAGGCGACATGGAGGCAAAGCCCTGACCGAAAGGAACGACCGTAAAGCCGATGTTCTCTAAGTTCTGCACCATCTGAACGGCTCCCCAGCGGTCAAAGGCGATCTCCCGGATGTTGAAACGCTCGCCTAAGCGCTCGATGAATTTTTCGATAAATCCGTAGTGGATGACGTTTCCTTCCGTAGTCTGCATCGCACCTTCTTTGATCCAGATGTCATAGGGCACATGGTCACGGCGCACTCTTTGTTCTGCATTTTCTTCGGGAATCCAAAAGTACGGAAGGATAGTGTATTTCTCGTCTTCATCACGGGGCGGAAAGACCAGCACAAAGGCGGTGATGTCGGTGGTGGATGAAAGGTCAAGGCCTCCGTAGCAGATTCTGTCTTCGAGTGCCTTTTCATCCACATCAAAGGCACAGGCGTCCCATTTGTCCATCGGCATCCAGCGGATCGACTGCTTTACCCACTGGTTCAGGCGAAGCTGACGAAACAGGTTCTCCTCGGCAGGGTTTTCTTTAGCCTGCAGGAAGGCGGCTTTCACCTTATCCAGTCCCACCGTGATGCCAAGGGAGGGATTGGCTTTCTTCCAAACCTCAATATCTGACCAGTCATCGTTTTCTTTAGCACCGTAGATCACCGGATAAAAGCTCGGATCATGCTTTTTACCGCGCAGGATATCCAGCGCCTTTTGATGCTGTTCATAGCAGATGGAGTGGGTATCGGTTCCTGCCGTGGTAATTAGAAAGTAGAGCGGCTGCATGCGGGCATCGCCCGAGCCTTTGGTCATGACATCGAAAAGCCTTCTGTCCGGAGCGGCGTGAAGCTCGTCGTAGACCACGCCGTGAATGTTTAAGCCGTGCTTGGTATAGGCCTCAGAGGAGAGTACCTGATAGAAGCTGTTGGTCGGCTTATAGATGAGCCGCTTTTGTGAGGCTAAAATCTTCACGCGCTTGGCAAGAGCCGGCGACATCTTCACCATATCTTCTGCCACGTTAAAAACAATCGATGCCTGCTGACGGTCGGAGGCGCATCCGTAGACTTCGGCTCGCTGTTCACCGTCCCCGCAGCATAAAAGAAGTGCTACAGCTGCAGCAAGCTCGGATTTTCCCATCTTTTTGGGGATTTCGATGTAAGCGGTGTTGAACTGGCGGTAGCCGTTTTCCTTCACGATGCCGAAGAGATCCCTTATGATGCGTTCCTGCCAGTCGATTAGCTCAAATGGCTTTCCCGCCCAGGTCCCTTTGGTGTGCGAGAGGCACTCGATAAAGGAGACGGCATAGTCGGCTTTTCTCCTGTCATAGTGAGAAGTCTCTGCCATGAACTTGGTCGGCTTATAGTTTTTCAGTTTTCGCATTGGCACGGGCGCCGCCTCCTTTCAGGGCAAAATAAAGGACCGCCAGCCGACGTGTTCGGCATGCGATCCGGTATCAGTACGAGAGAAAGAGCCATTCGGCTCAGTCTCCCGGAATATTCATTCTCAGGGTTTTCTTATTCTGCGTGGCTCATCGCCCATGCTATGGCGTGGCCATCATCTTCGAACTCGACCTCGCTTACCGAGTGAAGTCCGATGGTTCCTTCGCAGCTGGTGTCGTCTGTCAGGAACTCGTAGGTTGCTCCGAAGTAGCAGGGCTTATTCACTCCGTTGTAGTAGTAGCCTGCCATCAGGATTTTGTCTCCGAACCGCAGCGTCTTGCTCCAGCGGCATTCCAGATCCTCCGGTGTGGTCGGGTTCGGAAGTCTTAAGGTTCTCATTGCTTCATTGATTGTCATTCTCTTTACGCCTCCTTTACCGTCATCTTGAAGGCCGGGATGAGCGTGTGCTCGTCGCTGCCGAAGTGGGTGTAGCGTTCCTTGATCTTTACGATCCCGTCCAGCGTGCAGCCGAGCTCCTTGAACTTGGCGATGGTGAGGATCAGGCTTGAGAAGGTGGAGCTTATCGTAAATTCCTTCACTCCCAGCTTCCTGCAGTCTGCGAGGATTGTCTCGATGTCGTCGTCCCAAATGACCTCGGCGAAGTTCGGCAGGTCGTTTCCGGCTTCCTTGCTGTAAAGGTAGGCCTGCCCCAGCGTCCACTGGCATCCGATCTCTTCCCAGCGCATTCCGGGCTTTGCGTTTTCTATGGCTTCGATTGTGTACTTCATGGTGGTTCCTCCTTGTGGTTGTTTTTCCTTTTGGTATGTACATATATCACTCTAAGCGCCTGTAATAGCAAGTTATTTCTCGAAATATATGTGACAATCCTGCGGGAAGTTTTGAGGCCTAAATTGTGTACTTTACGCCTCGCCGGTCAGGATGAATTTCGCGTATTCTGACCGGTGATCCTCAAGGTATAAAACCAGCTCGTAGAAGTCCCGCTCAAAGGCAAGCCGCTGCACAGTATTGACATCAAACATGTTCGTAAGACCGCTGTCCCTTATGGCAAGGATCTGTTCTTTTACTTTTTCGTCCATTTCTGAATTCTCCTGATTTTATCAATCCCGAAGATGACGTTTAGACCGGAGCCGTTATCCCAATCCACGAGGATGGAGCCGGTATCATCGACTCCTGTGACGGTGCCGCGTGTTCCTGCAGGCGGTGCCTGTACGTCGTCCATGTGAAGAAGCTCCACACGGCAGCCTTTAGGAAAAGTAATCCGCAGCAGTTCCAGCGTTTCTTTCGTTGGCATTTTCATTTTTCTGCCTCCTTCTGGTACTTGAAAGCGGAGGAGCCTTGAAGATGGCTGAGCAGGATTTTCCTTGCTTCCTTGTAGGAATCACCGATCATCCCAAGGCGCAGAAGAAAACAGCGAAAGTAGTATTTTTCGTTTTCGACTGCGTGGTCTTTGCCAGTGATGCGCTTGGATTCCTTTGCCGCCTTGCCCAAAAGGGAGATGAAGGCGGTATAGGCGGAAAGCTCTGCAGAACTTGGCATCTCGGAAAACCACGGGAAGCTGATCTTTTCCTCGTCCACCTCAAAGGCGACGCTTTCTGTACCAAGTGCATGCTTGATGATGCTTTCTTTTGACGTAAGAATCTCGGAGAGCCTTTCGAGGTTCTCATCGGTGAATTTGTTTCTTGGAAGCGAGATCGTCACCGCCATGTTTTCCTGTTCCTCCGGCACAAAGCCGTGTTCCGATAAAGTCAGCAGGATGCTGTTTTCCTGCTCTGCGTCTTTGACGCTGAGCACGCCATGATTGTCCAGTGTGATGTGCTCGCCAATGTGGTAGCAGAAGGTCGGCGCTTTGGTGCAGGTGGCTTTCTCTTTTGTGAAGTCTTCCAAGGCTTTCACCAGCGGCCGCCTTGCCGAGCCTGTTAAATTGAAGTGGTAATCCATGTCTTTATCCTCCTTTGCAGGTGTTTTCTTGGTATGTCTATACATCACTCTTACCGGGAGGAATAGCAAGTTATTTTTGCAGGTAAATACCACTATTCTTTTTGATTGCGGCAAGTACGAAGATGGCGCACGGAAGCGCGATGCCATTTCCCCAGAGCTTGTAGGCGGCACTGTCCGAGTAGGGATTTTTAAGCCACTTTTTGATCTGCTTGTCGCTTTTTCTCTGGATGGACATTATATCGGTGTAGCGGTCAAAAATCTCACGCCAGAAGGTAAACTGAGCCTTGCTCGGATTTTCTTCTGCAAGACCATCGCACCAGCCGTCCGGAAAGCCCTGAAGCCGGGCACACTCGGTCGGAGTGAGCCTCCTTACGATATAGCCGCTCTCGTTTTCGGTGGCAACGGCACCCGGACCTTTGGCAACCATTGTCGGCTGGCATTCTTTTTCCACGGCAAAGTCGTAGGCGGCGTTTTGCCCCTGATTAAAGGAAGCCCGGTCAAGCCCATAGGAAAGAACCGCCATGCCGCCTTGATTGCAGACGGGATCGGAGCCTCTCGTATCCAGTGTGCGGGAGGTCTCGGTTATCTGGCTGTTGTCTTTGATGTCCGAAAACATCGCCTTGTTCTTCTTGGAGCAAAGCGAATAGGCGCACGGCAGATCAACCACAAGTGGCTGATTGTTTCCGCCCGTGCCGAAACGGGAGACGATGGTCTGCGCCGTATCATTGGGGCCTGTGTATCTTGCGTCCTGTCCGTGGTTTTCAAAGATCAGCGGAGGATGGTTTGACTGTGCACGCAGGGTTCCCGTGACATCTTCTGAGATGTCCATGCGCGATCCTCCCTGATCGTTTAGAACAAGCTTGCCTGTTTCATAAGCGCCTCTCTTAGGATTTCCGGCAGGTCTTTTCCTTTCGTCTTGGCACGCCTCAAGATCCCCAAGCACGCTCTCGGACTCAAATAATATTTTTCCGGCACTTGTGTCTCCAAAATCTGCGACAAGAAAGATTCTCTTGCGTCTTTGGGGGACTCCGAAGTGCTGAGCATCAAGTACCCGCCAGCTGAGAGAAAAATGATCTGCCACGATCTCTCCGGCGGCATGCCACTTTTGAGGTCGAGGCGCATCAAGCGTATATCCTTTGACGGAGAGGAAGGCTTCAAGGACTTTTTCGAAGTCCGCTCCTTTGTGGGAGGAGAAAGCGCCCGGGACATTTTCCCAGAGCGCGTATTTTGGGTAGTTCCCATTGGTTTTCCACCTCATTTCTTTGATGATTCGTATCGCCTCATAGAAAAGCGACGAACGGGAACCTTCAATCCCGCTTCGTTTTCCGGCGATGGATAAGTCCTGACAGGGACTGCCGAAGGTGATGATGTCAACAGGCGGCAAATTTGCTCCGTCAAGGTTTCGCACATCTCCCATGTGAGCCACGAAAGGCAGTCGTTTGGATGTCACCCGTATGGCAAAAGGCTCGACTTCCGATGCCCAGAGCGGTTTCATCCCGACGGTAAGTCCGGCAAGTTCAAAACCTCCCGATCCGGAAAAGAGGGAGCCGAGCGTTAAGACGTTACTCATCAGTTGCCTCCCGTTCTTTCAGAAGGTCGGCATAAGGGGTGTCTTTGCCGTCTCTGTGACAGATGATGCCGTCCGTTGTTCCTTTCAGCTCGGCATAACGAGCACAGGCCACATCGACGTATTTCGGTTCCAGCTCAATCCCATAGCAGATGCGGCCAAGCTCCTCGCAGGCGATGAGCGTCGATGCGCTGCCTAAAAAGCCGTCCAAAACAAGAGCGTTGGTTTGTGTGGACTGCTTGATGAGGTGCGCGATCAGCGGCACCGGCTTGGAAGAGGGATGCCCGAATCCTTCGGTTTTGGAGTTTTTCACCGAGTCAAAATCAAAGCAGGCTTTCTGCTTCTGGTCACCGTACCATTTGTGTTTTCCGTCTTTTCGCCAGCCGTACAGGATCGGCTCAAAATTAAACTTCCAATCGGTACGCATGAGAGGGGCCCGCTCTTTTCGCCAGATAAGGCCGGCTCCGAGCTTAAAGCCCGCATCATCAAAAGCATCGTAAAAAATACGAGATTTAGATGTGGCATAAAACTCATAGATCGAGGCGTCTTTTGCCATTGCTTCTTTGAAACAGGTAAAAGCCTTCATGAGGAAGTCGTAAGCTTCTTTATCGGTGAGATCATCGTTTTTGATCTTTCCGGACGCGGATTCGAGGTTCACAAAATACGGTGCGTCCGTGCAGACGAGATTCACCTTGGTATCGCCGAGCAGTGCCTTGTATGTCTTGGGATCGGTTGAGTCTCCGCAGATGACGGTGTGCCTCCCGATCGTCCAGATGTCGCCGTGTTTGGTGATGGCGGGCTTTTGAAGCTCTGCGTCTACATCAAAGTCATCTTCGGTGATTTCATCTTCGGAAATATCCATCAAAGCGGAGAGTTCCTCGTCATCAAAACCTAAAAGGGAGAGGTTAAAGGCTTCACCGGATAGGTCAGATAATTCTACCGAGAGCATTTCCTCATCCCAGCCGGCATTTAAGGCTAAGCGGTTGTCTGCCAAGATGTAGGCACGCTTTTGCGCATCGGTTAAGTTTTCGGCAAAGACACACGGGACGGTTTTGTAGCCTTCCTCACGGGCTGCCGCGATACGTCCGTGTCCGACTAAGATGTTGAACTTGTTGTCAATCACAGCCGGTGAGATAAATCCGAACTCTCGAAGCGAGGCGCGAAGCTGTGCGATCTGCTCCGGTGAGTGTGTTCTGGCATTTCTCGCATAGGGAATGAGCTTATCGATTGGAACTTGAGCAAATTTTGTCGTATCCATCTAAATCAGCCCCCATTCCGCAAATTTCTCAAAGCCTCCGACTGCGCGAATGTAGTCTCGGGCAATTTCTACCAGCTCGGCATACGGCTTGCCGTCAACAAACGCGTCTCCGATGGCGCAGGAAAGATGAATCGGTTTTCCGCTTTTCTGTGCCAGAAGATGGGCGTAAATATTAAGCGTCACATCGGCTTTGGAGAGATCTTTTCCGTGAAGACCACCGCCGGTGACGGAAGATCCCATATCGGATCCGAGTTTTCGGTTGGTCGCTCCGGTATCCACGTCCGTGCCGCCCGTCCAGTCGCCTAAAGGATTTACGATGGCGTTTGGATAGGCCGCTTGGAGCTTTTTCGTTTCAACATGAGACTGGCAGATGACAAGTTTTTCTCCGTCTAAGATGTATTTGCCGTCTGTCGGATATGCGGCATAGATACTTTTGGCAATTTCTGAGAGTTTATTTTCTTCTTCTGTGATGGGAAGTCCTAAGAAGATGCCGTTATCTCCGCACAAGGTCTGCCTTTGAGATCAGCGTGCTTGTTTCCGCAATGATATGGCAGATGCCGTGACCGATCAGGACTTCGACGGCAATCTTGGGGTTTGTCTCGCTTGCATAAGCAAGGTCAACAATGGCTCCCGCGATGCGGTCTGCAACTTTATCGGGATGTGCAGGATTTACTTTTTCAAACATTTCTTCACCTCATTTCTTTTCTCGGAGCAGACGCTCCATCAGGTCATCCTGAGGATCGCCGTCGAAGGCTTCCGTGCAGTTTTGCTTGACGATGTCGTAGATTTCATACCAGAGAAGGTTTGCCTGCTTCTGAAAGTTGAGCGAGAGCTGCACGAACGGACTGGCAATGGCAGCACCGGTCGTTGGATGTTTGCCTAAGAGCCCGTATTTGCTGATAGCAAGCTCGCACTGGATAAAGCGGGCAAAGGCTGTCGAGTAACTTTCAAGAAGACGGCGGTTAATGAGCTTTTCGCAGCCGCGTGCCTGAAGCCACTCCCACGTCTCTTTATAGATTAGGTCAGCGCCTAAAGGCTCCCCGTCCCTTTGTTGAGCAGAAAGGTAGGAAGATGGCTCAGGCATATCCGCTCCTTCAAGCTCCACACCGTCTGTCATGTCTTCGCCGTAGAGTTCTGCGATCGGATATTCCGCACGCGGGAACTCAATGTGTGTCGCTTTTTGTCCTTTGCTGATTTTGTCGGCAAGTGCATCCGGCTTATGACCCGCTTTGATGCGTCTTCCGCCTCGGTTGGTTCCATCTTTTGCCACGAGGTATTCCTCCTTTCGGTTCGTAAAAATCATCTTTGGGTTTAATAGGGCGTTTGAATTAAAAGAGATTCGACCCGCCCCCGGGGTCACAGAATTTTTTATTTGTATTTCGTCGGCTTTTTGTTATGCCAACGATCTCCCATAAGTGCCGTAATTCTTGAATGGCATTCATGACAGAGTGCTTCAAGGTTATCTTCTCTGTGTGTTCCTCCCCAAGAGAGTGGTGTGCGGTGATGCACCTCTGTTGCTTTGGTATAACGTCCTTCTTTTAAGCACTCCTCACACAAGGGGTGCGCTGCAATGTAGCGGTCCCGGATGCGCTTCCAAGCATGACCGTACTTTCGCTTTGCGTTTTTATCGCGGTTATATTTTTCGTAGTCACGGTTATATTTCTTTTGGTGCTCCTCGCAGAACCTGCCGTCCGTGAGATTCGGACAGCTGGGATAAGAACACGGCTTTTTTGGTTTTCTTGGCAATCCGCACCTCCTTTTTGGCATGAAAAAAGCTCCTCGGGGATTTCTCCCTTTGGAGCTTTCGTTTGGCATCTTAAAGTGCTGCAGGGCACGTCCATGCCATCTCCAGACTGTTGTGCGGTCAGCATGCAGTGTTTCGCCGATTGCTTCCCATGTCATACCGTCCATGTAGCGGTACTGAAGCACGAGTCTCTCGTCGATATTTTTCACCGTTGCAATCGCATCTTTGATCTGTTCTTTAAGGTCATAAAGTATCGACAGCTCATCAGCAATGCGTTCTTCGATCTCCCACGCTTTTTCCAGCACGCGGATAAATGGTGCATCGATAGAACGAGTGGTTTGAATGGGATCCTCCCGGTAGCGAAGTCCTGAGACGCTTTCGGACATCTCCCGCAGATTTTTGACTTCCTCAATGTTTGCATTAATTCTCTGGTCAAGGCGGTAGGCTTGGCGCAGATATTCTTTTGGTGTCAGCATTTTTATTCCTCCGTGAAAACAAGTGATGGTTTCCCTCGGATTGACGGAGGTTGACTCTGATTGTCTAACAGTAAGGATTCGCTCGTCGATGGTGTTTTTGCAGACGATATGGCTGATTACCACAATGGAGGCTTCCTGTCCCTGCCGCCAGAGCCTTGCGTTGGTTTGGCTGTAATGCTCCAAACTCCACGGAAGCGAAAACCATACAAGCGCTGAACCACCGGCTTGAAGGTTAAGCCCGTGTCCTGCTGATGCGGGGTGAATCAGTCCGACAGCGACCTTGCCTTCATTCCATGCTTGGATGGAGTCTGCCTTATCGAGCTTTCGGTAGTTCACCTTGAGCTTCTTGAGCCTATCTTCGATACGCGTTAGGTCGTGCTTGAAGTTATAGGCGACAAGAAGTGGCTTGCCGTTTGCCGCTTCAACCATGTCTTCCAAAGCGTCGAGCTTATGATCATGGAGATGAACGACTTTCCCATCATCGGCATAGATCGCACCGTTTGCCATCTGAGTGAGCTTTCCGGTGAGAACGGCGGCATTGGCGGCCGTGATTTCATCTTCTTTGACTGACAGCACCAGTTCCTTTTTCAGCTTCTCATAGTCAGCGTGTTCACAGTCGGTCATCTCGACTTCGTGCGTGACGCTGATAAGCTCGGGCATCTTCAGGAAGTCTTTTGCCTTCATGGAAATGGTGATATCTGATATTGCTCGATAGATGGCCGCCTCTGCTTCCGGCTTTGGCTTGTAGGAAAAGATGACCTGCCCGTTTCGAGCGTCCGGGACAAAGTAACGCTCCCGGTAGTGAGAGATGAAGCGTCCGAGCCGTTTTCCCATATCGAGGAGCTTGAGCTCCGCCCAAAGATCCATAAGACCATTGGAGGCTGGAGTTCCCGTGAGTCCCACGATGCGTTTTATCGTGGGACGAACTTTCATGAGAGCCTTGAAGCGTTTGGCCTTATGATTCTTGAAAGAAGAGAGTTCATCGACCACAACCGTGTCAAAGGAAAAAGGAAGTCCGGATTCTTCAATGAGCCAGGAGAGGTTCTCCCGGTTGATGATGGTGATGTCTGCGCTCTGAAGAAGCGCGGCTTTTCTCTCTGTTGGCGTTCCGACGGCGACCGCATAAGTCAGCATGGAGAGGTGATCCCATTTCTTGATCTCGGATGGCCACGTTTCTCTTGCGACTCGAAGTGGGGCTACGATTAAAATGCGGTGAGCCTCAAAGATTTGTTCTTTGTTGTCTAAGACGAAAACCTGAAAGCCTAAATTTCTTAGTTGCCTGTGCCTTGCCAGCTGTAGAGCTCGTGGCTTTTTGCCGGGAGCCTTTACTTCCACAAAGCCGATATGGCCTTTAGGAAGAAGCAAAAGCCGATCCGGCATTCCGGCAAAACCGGGAGAGGTGAACTTTAATGCCAGCCCGCTTCTCGCTTTCGCGGCTTTAACGATAGCCTGCTCGATTATTCGTTCCTGCATTGTTCTTTCCTTTGTGGCATGAGGAAACAAGTATCTTGTAAATGTTCACAAAGGCTATCTAAGACCTCAGCGGCTTCATCCATTGTTCCATATATGCCGAGTTCTACTTTGTTTTTGGTTATCCCCGTTGGTGCATTATTTTTAAGGCTCAAAGCAATGATTGCAATTTGACCATCAAACTTGCCATAACCGATCCGGTCGAAATTTTCGGAATTAACGATTTGATTGTTTTTCTGAGTTTTAATCCACATGATATTTCCTCCTAAACTGTTGATTTTCCAAGAAAAAGCGGGTTTGCTTTCCTCTTCATCAGGGATGGGTATGGAGGGCGATGGAGGCCACGTAACATATCTATATTTTTCAAAATCATCACTACATATAGATGAGTTGATTTTTATTTGTGTCCATTAAGAACACCGTTTTGTTTCAGGTGAAGCCCTATCCATATGTTGCCTTCAGCGGTTTTTTGCCAAGTAAAACCTTGTGCTATCAGAACTCGCTTAAAATCAGCAGAGCTTCTTTTGTATTCACCGATCTCATCACAGTGCTCACGGTACTTCTCATAAAGCTCACCCGCTTTTTGGGTAGCTGTTTTTTCTTCCTCACAGCAATCACTTAAGAAATGGCTGATCCAGTCGTTTTCTTCACGATAAGCGTTCATGGCATCTTGGACGCACTTTGGTGGTACCAGTTTGAAACCGGAAGAGATGTATCTTTTTGCTCCCGCAATCATCCACGAGAGAATTGCTCCGCCGCATCGCTCGGACAGCACCTTGGCATAGTTCTTAATTTCTCCCTTGGCACCCCTGAAATTTGCCTTTAGAGGAATAACGATCAGGCGGTCCCAGGTGCCTTTGTCGATGGTCCCGACTTTGGGCAGATGGTTGGTATAAAGCACCGTCGTATGCGTCGGGATGAAGTTAAATGGTGCTTCAAATTTTTTCTCAGCATGGATGGGATCTGTGCTGGAGAGATTTTTCAAAGAGCCTGAGTCGAGCCTTTTCCCTTCGGGTAGCTCGGCTGCGAGAATAAGCCTCTTGTTGTGTGTCTCGGCAAGCTCCGCACCTTTGTTCTTGGTCGGCTTTACGGTTAACAGCTCGGCGGAGATGGTACCGGCGTAGTCTCCTAAAACATAGAACTTGGCGTTATTGAAGGTGGATTTACCGTTTCCGCCTTCACCGTACTGGATCACAAGATTTTCATTTAAGACTTCTCCGATGCACTCTACACCGGATTCCAGCTGCAGGTAATCTTCGAGAGCCTTGTCTTTGCAGGTGAAATCACGAAGGAACCGGAGCCATTCGTCCATACCTTTGTCATTTGGTGATACAGCACAAATTTTGGTGCAGTAGTCCTTCGGATCATGCGTCCGCATTTTCACATCGACTTGCACCATCGGTTTCAGCTCAGTGATAGTTGCCTTGATGTTGGAAGATTTCCGGCGGCTTAAGACAAACTTGTAGAAGGCTTCCGCTTTTTCCTGTGTTTCATCACTTTCCGCTTCATTCATCATTTTCCACGCAAGGCAGAGCTGCTTATGGGTAAATCCCTGCAGCGCTTTCTGCACTAAGAGGTCATCGTCTTTCCAGACTTTTCCCGTGAAATAATAGAGACCGAGACCTTTGACATAGATGACCTTGTCAGTAGCCGCTTCGAGAAAGGCTTTTGCCTGTCCGACATCGGTAAAGTCAGACGGGATGAGACTTTCTTCGAATTCCATGCTGTTGTATTCAGCAGGCGAGATATAATTTTTATCCGCTTTGATGGTGCTGTTGTAAAAACCGACTGCACTGTTCCAGATGCTGCTGAGTTCTTCTTCAGAAAGCGGAGGTGTGCATTTTTTTGCTTCCTCAAGATAGGCTTCATGCGCTTTATTATCATCGGTGCCATATTTCTTGAGCACAAGTCCTGCAAAATGGGACATGGTAGTGTTTCGCGCGCCTTCTGTGATTTTGGCATTGGCACGGCTCATAAATTCATCAATGCAAAAAGTACCATCGAAATATTCAACCTGTGGATTCTCAACACCGAAGAAGAAACGCGCCGCGTCAAGTGCACCATCATCGAAGGCGGGAAACCTTGCCCGCACTTTTTTCTTAAGGCGGTTATATAGCTTCGCATCGCTTATGGAAGTTTTCAGAGGAAAGTAGATGTGAAACTTGGGACGCGCGGCTTTTCCGTCCTTTTCCTTCATGTTATTTCGGGAATAAACCACAAAAAAGCGCACGTCAGGATATTGTCCGAAGAAAAGCGCCAGCTCACGTTCGCTTTTCTCATCCATGAACTGCGGATACATGAGATGGGGCACGATTGGGATAAAGCCTTGATCAACGGCAAAGCGGGCATAGCGCTTGGCGGCTTCGGTGTTTTTCTCAACATCTCCAGCATAAGGAGAGGCGATATAGACAAGCGGCATATAAGGATAGCGATGCGTCTTAAAGATTGCTTCATAGGCGGTCGGATCCGCGTAGCCTTCTGCGTTTTGATATAGGTTTTCCATCAGCGCACCTCCTTGATTTGTAGTTTCATGGCATACCATTCGAGGTAGCGTTTTCGTTGCTGAAAATCAGGGACGGCAACAAGCAGTCCGACATCGACTTTTTGCAAAATGTTGAGCATGGAGATTTCATCTTGCGAAAGATACGGACGTATGGATGTTCCTTTATCGATGCCGTGTACTTCTCGGTAATGCTTGGCATCCATGCCAAGCACGATGCGGTTAAGCATATTGCATTCGTTCGAGTAGTGATATGGTTTCGGGTTGTCATGGAGAAGCTGGATGTTTTCCGTCAGCAGTGGGAACTCCTGTCTTGCCGATACCAGCGTTTTGATGAAGGTTTCCATTTCGTTGAAACGCTTGATATAGAGTTCTTTGAACCGCATTGCCTTTTTGCCGGTGTATCCCATTGCCAACATGGTGAAACCATCACGAGTTAAGTAGTAACAGGGCAGTTTTCGTCCGGTATTGTCCTTATAACTACTGAGCTCAAAATTGAGCTTAACAAATTGTTCACTCAATCCAGATTTGGATTCAGTGAGTTTTTGAATGTCGCGCAGGATATGGAAGTGTTCTTTCTCGAAAAATTGCGCAATTGCTCTTGAATCGACACGAGCTGTGTCATGGTTGTCTGCGAATACTCCGTATTCGTCTTTTGGAATTAGTTCTTGCATTAAAAACCTCCGTTTCTACAGATGGAGGGAGCACCATTGCTGCCCTCATCACTTCCTGAAGAAACGGAGATGGTTTGGACGAACTTTTTAGAGAAAATAAAAAACATGCCACTGCTCAGATTGCTAAAACCGCAAAAGGAGGTAGCGAAAAGTGACACCCTTGAAAACTCAATAACAAAGTGTTATTGAGCAGCATCGCTCTCATAGAGTGAACGAAACGTTCACTCCCTTAAAACAATCTCGACTACCGTTTTGGTAGCCGAGACTTTTTAATCTTTCTTGTAAAACTCGCACTCATAGCCGTCGGCTTTGAGCGGCAAGCCTTCAGCCCACGGCGGCGTGCGGCTCATCTGTTCACAGACTGCATCAAGGGACATACGAGGATCGGCTTCAATCACGACCTCATCATGGATATGCATAACAATCGAGCAGTTATGAAGTGTCCGCATGGCATAGGCCAAGATGTCACGAGCAGTTGCCTGCACGATATTTTCCACGAACTTTGGACCGTAGGAGTCAATGCGATCCCATTTCTTTCCGGTGATGACACCCTCATAGGTGACGCAGGGAGATCCGAAGCGGTTCTCATCGAGCTTTGGTTTTACATAGGCTAAGGCCCTTCCGGAGGGCAGCATGATGAAGAGCATGCCGGAACGGCAGCGAAAGGTGAGACCGTGTGTCTTGGTGACTTTCTTATGGCGGACAGCTTCAAGGATGGCACGATCCACGTCCCACCAGAATCTGACGATCTTCGGATTGGCAGATCGCCAAGCATCAACGATGGGTTTTAATTCTTCTTCGGAAAGTCCCATCTCAAGCGCGCCCATCGCTTTTAAGGCTCCGATCGAGCCGCCATAGCCACAGGCCAGTGTTGCTATTTTCCCTTTTTGGCGGAGTTCTCCATTGATACCGTGTTTAACGACGGGTACCCCGAACATTCGCGATGCCGTCTCGCAGTAAAGGTCTTTTCCGGCTACAAAGGCATCGAGGGAATCTTGCTGCCCTGCGTACCAGGCGATAACCCTGGCTTCAATGGCTGAGTAGTCGGAAACGATGAACTTATGACCTTCCTTTGGAACAAAAGCGGTCCGTACCAGCTGGGATAAGGTGTCCGGTACATCTTCGTAGAGGAATTTAACAGCTTCAAAATCTCCTACTCTCACCAGCGCTCTGGCAGCGCCAAGATCCGGCAGGTGGTTTCTGGGGAGATTTTGCATTTGCACGAGTCTTCCTGCCCAGCGCCCTGTACGGTTGGCCCCGTAAAACTGAAACATGCCACGAACTCTGCCATCTTTACAGGCGGCATTTTGCATCGTCTGATATTTCTTAACCGAGGATTTGGCAAGCTGACTGTCTTTCATCTGAACGACCGAATTCGGATTCTCCAAGTTAGTGATGGCTTTCATCTTGGTGATGAGCTCATCCTTTGAGCGCCTGTCCATCTCAACGGCTGCATTCGCTAAAGTAAGATCGACTTTCACGCCGCGGTCGTTAATCTCCTGATCAATGGCGTATTCGTCCCAGAGAAAATCCGGCACAGGGTAATTTTTGAGCCTCTCTTTGATGGAAAGTTCCACCTCGACATCGCGCTTGTTGTAGGCCTTGAAGGTTTTCCACATGTCCGGTGCATCAGAGGGAAGATGTCGTTTTCCGGTTTGCCTGTCCGGCATGCAGAAATATCGGATGAGGTCTTTACCTTCTTTCATCTTTTGATTTTGAAGGCCGAGTACTGTACCGACACCTTCCAGTGATAGTGGAAGACCCAAAGTTGCTGCCCAGACCATCGAACAGCGCCAAGAGGCGGGATTAAGAAATCTTGCCATCTCTGTTGAAAGCGGATGATGGTCATGAAAGGGATCAAGGCTTATGCCGATATCCGATAGATAGCGAGATAAACAAACTCTCTCAAAATTCGCGTTATATGCCCATTTAATAACGGTGTCGTCTGTCAATGCATCCAGAATGACGTTGGGGATTTGTTCGCCTTGTGCAAGGTCGATGACCCGAACTTCACCGCCATCGATCGAGCAGCCGAAGAGCAGAATGTTAAAATCAGGCGCTTCGGCGTACTTATATACGCCTGCTTTGGCCAGTTCAACGGACGAAAATGACTCTATATCAATGCTAAGTGTTTTCAAAATTTCACCTCCTAAATGGCAGAAAGGCAGACTGCATCTCCAGTCTGCCTCTCCGCATCATTTGCTTTTAACGGGTTGTGGTGTCGTTCTTTTTCTTCTCGCGCTTTTCAAGCCTTGCAATGAGCACGTTGGCAAAGGCGGCACCGAAGGTGAATCCGACAGCCATCGATAAGATGAGCTGGCACATGAAATCAAGTAGATTTGTCATGGCACACCTCTTAGCTCAAGAAGTCATCGTCATCATCGGTTGCAAAGTCTTCTGCGGCAGAAGCATGACCGCCGAGCGGCTCGCCGTCACGGATTTTCTGCAGGTTGTTGAGACCACAGGCGATGCCGCGATTTCCGTTGGAGTTGAACGCATAAAAATTGATGGACGCGCGGCCGTAAACGCCTGAGTAAACTTCGGAGCTGTCGATGATTTCATTTCGGTCGGCATCGACGATGCCCGGCTTGGTGGTGGAGTTGGCATTTACAAAATAACTGTTTGCATACGCCTCATCGTCCGGACGTTCAGCATCTCCATCACGAAGCGGCGTTTTGATTGCCGCAAGTGCGGGTACCGAGCGGCCGTTTCCTTTGAGTTTGGCTTCACCTTCCTTGTAGGCGGCTTCGATGGCAGCTTTGATTTTCCCTAAAGTGACGGTATCGGACTTGGGGATAATGAGCGAAACGCTGTACTTCGGTGTGCCGCCGTTGATGGATTTTGGCTGCCACACGTTGGCATAACTCCAGCGAGTGTCTTTTCCTGTGATAACCTTCATCGGGTTTGTAAATTTTGACATTTAATTTTCCTCCTTAAAATCTTCTTTTGCTGAATTCATGGCCGGACGTTTATCGGACTCCGGCACGAGGGTTGGTTTTCCTTGCGGCTTTTCAATTAAGCCTTCAAGCAGCTCCTCAAAGCGGTTTTTGCCTAAGAGCTTGGTCATAGCGGTGATGCCGAGGAGCTTTTCCTCATAAGGATTAAAGCCTGCATCGGATACCTTCTTTGCGACGGCATCTTCGTTTACGTATTTACGGTTGCTTCTTCCTGCGACGAGCTTATATCCGTACCACTCTTTTCCTGCCACTGCACGTGTCAGGGCATAGGCCTTGATGTCTTCCGCCCAGCTTGTAAGTTCATCAAGAAGAGGCAAAATCGCTTCGATGTCCGCATCGGTTAAGGTAGGCGGAAGGGCAAAGTCATATCTTGCCAGCGCGAGATTGGCTTCCGCTCTGGCTCGGCAGTCGGCCTTTGCCTTGCAGAAGCGGCAATGTTCGCCGGCTGTAAAGTCGCCTTTACCTTCGGCGGCAAGTTCCGCCTTTGGTTTGAGTGTGTTCTCTGCCCAGTCCAGCAGATCCGATGCTTTCATCTCAAAGACGGATACGCTGTCACGCCGTGGCTGAAAGATCGTCATCGATACGGTCTCAATGTCATAGAGCGCAGAAAACATCTCATAGGCCCCGAGGGCATAGCACATGAGCTGCGGATTATGATCGGCTTCAACGAGCACGCCCTGTCCATATTTGAGATCTGTGATGGAAAGCTTGCCGTCGGCGATGATGAGGGCATCGGCAGTACCAAAACCATCCGGTACATAGGTGGAAAAGTCCACACGCTGTTCCACCAGAACGATTGGATCAATCGTTGCCTTTTTAGCTTCGGCGACTTGCTCCAGCACGTAGCCGGCATAGGCATCGGTCGCTTCATCCATTTCCTCGTTAAAATAATCAAGATTCTCCGTCGGATCATCGGCTTTCCTGCCTAACGCTTTCAGCACCTTGTACTCGGCAAGAGCGTGCGCCGCGGTGCCTTCTTGTGCATAAGAGCTTGACGTGTCCTCATACTTTGCCGAAAGCAGAGCCGAGGGCGGACAGGCAAGCCAGCGATAGGCACTTGATGCGGAAAGCAGCGCATGTTTAGCCTTCATGTAGCACCTCCGCATCACGAAGCAGTGCTTCGTAATTTTTCGGATCAACTTTAGAGAGTCTGTCCGCGCCGTACTTTTCGATCAGGGCGCGCACTTCTGCGGTGTGACCCGCACGGGAGATGTCCGCTAAGACGGCCCGCACGTCTTCAAGCTTCAGCTCCGGCTTTGGCGTTTTTGCAGGAACCGTCACTTCTTCCGGTGCCGTGCTGAACATCGCTTCCAGCTCGGCAGCGATATCGCTTAGTTGTTCGCTACAGGAATGTAGGTCGTCTATAACAGCTTTCATCTTTTTCATTTGTCCCATAAGGATTGCCTCCTTTCTTTGTCTGAATCAGTTTTCTTGTCAGGTCTTTGGTGATAATTGATATGGCAGAGAGCACTTCGATGAGTTCTTCTCTTGTCACACCCGGCACATTGCTTTGTGGTCTCATGGCTACCTCCTTTCCTTCGGGGCCTGCCGTTTTGCCCCTCTATCCCTCCCTGAAGAAAGGGAGGGACGTTGGACGAAGGTTTAAGGTTTAGGAATAAGAGATGAGATCCAAAAGAAGGTCACGAAGCTCCGGATGCCGGCTTTTCAGCCGAGCAAAAAGCTGACGTTTTCGGTAGTTCAGTGTGGTACGTTTGATGCCGAGGATTTCTGCCATGTCGCGCTCGGATTGACCGGCGACAACAAGACGGATGATTTGGCGCTCCTCGTCCGTGAGACCTGCGAAAATACGGCTGAGTTCTTCGCGCAAAGTTTTACGCGCAAGGACGCCTTCCGGTGAATACGCTTCCGATGCAGGAAGCACATCGGCGTAGGTAAGCGCGCTGTCTGTTTGTACAGTGTCATGGATGGAGACAAACTTCCCGGCAGAACGAAATGGACAGCCGACGCATATGCCATCGCAGCGGTTGATGTTTGCCTTGGTGACGTGGCATTCGCCGTGATACTGCATCTTCATGCGGATACGGGCGCATTCGTTCTCGTAGTCTTTCTTGTGTTCAGGGCTTGTCTCGACCAGATACATGATTTTCTTTCTTTGACATTTCTTGACTCCTTGTCCGCCTGACTTGCGGTTAAGGAGCGAGGAAATGAAAAGAGCCGGTGCATTTTGACACCGACTCTTGAACAGACAACCTGAAAATAGGGCGCAGAAAAGAGAAGGTGTGAAAAACGCTTGTTTCAGGCCTTTCGACCTAAAATAGTTCTTTTCAAACCCTCGCCCTATTACGTAATTCAGGCTTAGATTTAGTTTTGAATGGAACAGTTACGTTCCCGTGATACGAGTTGCCCCGAAGGGCTGGCAGATGGGGTGTTCACACGTGAGAACAGATCATCATCCGCCTAATGCAATGATTACTTGCGTTTGCTTGGCTTCGTCTGCGCCAGAGCGCTTCCGGCTACAGCTTTGGACGTCTTGCTGAAGCGACCGTCGCGTAAGACAGTTGATGCCTTGCGAGCGATCTTCGCTGATGTCTGCTTGGTGTTTCTCGCCATGTAAATCGCCTCCCTTCTGAATTCATGTCAGCTCACAGCCTCCACTTTCGTAAAGTTTTTCTTTACTCGATGCAACCTCAGATGCTATAATTAATAAATCAGAGGGTTTGTGTAGATGGGTTTCTGAACTGCACCTTTAGAATACAAAGTGACTGATTCCGATCCCTGAGAAATCCTGAGAGAAAAACCTGAGAAAACCTGAGAAAAAAGAAAGGAGGATCCGCCTTGGAATTTAATGAATGGTGTAAAGCTATGAAACCGCTCGTTCCGGGTGGTCTCGGCGGACCTTCTTATATGAGAGAACTCATTTCCATGTTCACGACGGTATCGGAAGATGAGTGGACAACCAGAAAAGATCCGTCCGTTCTACCCAGCGATGCCACTTTAGAGTCGATGTTTTCAAGAGCGTCATCCTTTACGATGAAATTTGCTAATGCGCTTTTATCACGTCTGAACCTAAAAAACTTGATGGGGTTGATCAAAGCCCTGGATCTACCCGCGAAAAAGCTAATAGCAGATAATTTCGCCGCCTATGGTGTTGACGTTGAGGTTAAGGATCTCGTTAAGCAGGCAAGCTTAGAACTTGTCAGGATTTTGCAAAAGAAAGCAAAACAGACAAACCGAAATAAAGAATACGAAATACTAATCAATCAATGGGCGGCCTTAACCGACTACAAAGAAGAGTTGTTGCTTCAATCCAGAGGTTGTCTTAAGTGCGGTAGATCTTTACAAATTTCATCCAATGCCAAGACGGCTCCTGCCTATGACATCATTCAGATTGATGAGAGCAAAGAAAATCCAACCATTGATGATTTTGCAGTTTTATGCCCGGAGTGCGCCGCTCAATACAACTTAAGCCATACGCCGGAACAACAAAAAAATCTGTATGAGAAAAAATCGCTGCTTAAGCAACAAGAGAAACTTGAACAAGCGACAGTTCCCATGCATTTAGACAAAGAAATCACGGCTTTACTGGTTGCTTTGAAAGATATTCCGGCAGCTAAAAAACAAACGGATCCCAAATATAATGCCTATCCTTTAAAAACAAAAATCGCAGACGAGGAGCTGATGCTCCAAGCCCGCGATGCGATGGCTATTTACAAATCTTTTATTGACACACAACTGAAGAGCTTGGACTCATCCGGCGTTTTGGATTTTGAAAGAATACGCAATCAAGTAAGAGGCATGTGGCTTGAACTAAAGCGGCTGCAGGTTGAGCAGCCTTTAGCCTTCAAAAAGATAACAGAATGGATGAGTCACGAAACAGGATCAGGTGAGTATATCTGCGCCATTGTAGTTTGTTATTTCATACAAATATGTGAGGTCTTTTCGCCTCGCAAGGAGGCTATTTCTGATGAGACTGCCGAATAAACTTTATACCTATGAAGAAAGCACATTATCTAATTTCCCCATCATCTTACGGGCTATTGGGAAAGATGGCATTTCTGTAGCGGATTTATCCCAGAGAATTGCTGGTGAGGTTGGTGGAGTTCTTGAACTTATTGAAGAGCTTGCTTTGCTTCTTTCAATTCAAGAAATAACGATAGACGAAAAAAGCGAGGTGATCTTGCGTGCTCATTAGTATATGGTCAGATAAATTCATCGAAGACGAAAAGCAGAGACCGCCCATTATTTTCCACGGTGGACTCAACATGATCGAAGGTGGTGCGAAAGCTGAAAATTCCATTGGAAAATCAACGGTGCTATATATCATTGATTTCCTTTTTGCCGGTAAGGATTTTTTGACAACGGATACCATTACACTTCCGCAAGCTGTAGGGCACCATACGATTTACTTCACGCTCAAATTCGGCGAAGACTACTACTATCTTTCGCGTGATACGTTGCGCCATGGGTTTATCAGTATTTATGCCGATGACACGTATCAGGAGAAGTCCGGCGAGTGGACGATCGATGACTATAAATTATTTTTAGCCGAGCAATATGGCCTGGATTTCAATGATTCCACATGGCGTGAATTAATCGGTCGCTTTGTACGCATCGGAGAAGAACCTCTTGCCAATTTGACTAAACCTTTACTTGCAGCTCCTCGAGAACCTGATGAGGCGGGAGTAAAAGCACTTCAAAAACTATTCGGAAAATACGATGAGCTTAAAGCCTTAGAAGACGAACTGGCAAAAGCCTCCAGTGAGTATTCCAGCTTGGAGACGATTGCAAAAAGCGGACTTAGTCCGTATATAAAGCTGCGTTCCCAAAAAGAACGAAAACAAGCAGCCGAAGAGTTAAGCGAAACAAAAACGAAGCTCGCAAGCTTAAAGGTGACCGCCGATTTATCTTTATATGATAAGACCAGAGAAATTAAATCGCAGGCTTCAAAACTGCGCATGAGCTTAAGACCACTGGAAGAAAAAAGAACGGCTCTTCAAAGTAGGCTAAAACTTGTCGAGGCTACGTTGGCGGGAGAACTCAGGATAAGCAGTGAGGAGTTAAATGCTTTTTATGAGTTCTTTCCTCAAGCGAACAAAGAAAAATTAGAGACAGTCGAATATTATCATCGCTCTCTCATCGGAATATTAAATGATCAGATTGATGAACAGGCAGAGCTTTACAAAAAAGAGCTTGGCCTTGTCAATGAGGCGATCAAACAAATTAAGGAGAAAATTTACTCGCTCAATGAATCAATTGAACTGGACGATGAAACCTATGAGAAAAATGGTGAGACCGTCGCAAAGATAAAGCGTCTTGCGGAACAAATATCTATGTTTGACAAGACGCAGGAACTGAAGAAGCTCAAAAAAGAAACCGGAGAAGCACTGAAGGAAAGACGGCCTGCCATTCTCGGAAGTCTGGCAAGCGACTTGAATGCCGCATTCCAAAGGAACAATGACTTTCTTTACCCGTATCAAGATCGCCTCGCACCATTTTTCTCTTTCAAAGAATCCAGAGAAGGAAAACTTGGCTATGGTTTTTCTTCCCAAGGCGATAACGGAGCCGGTGCAAAATCAAAGAATCTGATTTTGTTTGACATGGCGATTTTGGAATTGACAGCACTTCCTTTCGTTATCCATGATTCTACGGTCATCAAGCAGATTGCTTATTTGCCGGTTGTTAAAATGTTAGAGCTATACGAGAAGACAGCAAAATTATATGATCGTTGCGGCGATCCGAAACAAGTATTCTTTGCCTTTGATGCTTCCCCTGCCTATGGACAAGAAGCGGTTGAATTATCTGATGAGTTACGTGTCATTCATCTTGATGATGGGACCAAAGCCTTATATGGATACACATGGAATACCAAGAAAAACAAGAAGAATAGTGAAAAACCGCAATAGTGCCGTCAGCACACATCACACACATGGGGGCAATATGAAACTCTCTTATAACAAATTATGGAAAAGGCTAATCGATCTTAACTGGACAAAAGAAGATTTGCGAAAGAAAACAAAGATTAGCTCCACGACACTTGCAAAACTCAATCGCGGCGACAACGTTACAACGGACATTTTACTGAGAATTTGTGAGGTTCTCAGCTGCGATTTAAACGACATCGTTGAAACCGTTCATGAGGATCCTGCAGAGCCTACACCACAGAATGACGGCAAACTTGCCGATTAATACAGGAGAACAAAGTTATAGCAGAAAAGAAAGTCATCCGTTATGTCTAAGAAAGCTACAGAATTTCAATTAAAAATCATGTCAAGAGGCTACCGTGGCAAAGGCATCTTCAAGCCGATCAACACGGGCCGGATTGATGAGCATGTGCGCTGCGTGCGGGAGTATGCCGCCAATATCTTCTTTTACACCAAAGGCAATGAGACCATCATGCTTGATGCCGGCTACAACTATCCGCGGTTGAAAGAGAAGATGAAATGGCTGGATCTGGACCCGGCCAAGATCAAAGATATTCTTATCACCCATCAGGATACCGATCATGTCGGTGCGGTGGAAGAGGACAGCGACGGTCTTTTCAGACATGCCCATCTCTACATCGGAGAAATTGAAAATCGTTATTTGACGGGTGAGGTACGCCGCAAGGTAAGCTTCGGGCTCTACAAGCTTCCGCAGGTTGTCATCAAAAATGAAAAAACGCTGCTGAAAGACGGCGATATCTTTTCTATCGGAGATATCCGCATCGAATGCTTCTTAGTGCCGGGCCACACTTGGGGACATCTGGTGTATCTCATTGACGATGCCTATGTGTTCTTGGGTGATACCATCTGGCTGGGCTATGACGGCGGCTATAGCTTTATCAATGCCTTAGCAGAAAACAACAAGTTGGCCATTCGCTCTCTTGCTACTTTGAAGGCAAAGCTTGAAGAACGAAACTCGCGTCCGATGTTCATTACCGGACATACGGGTTACAGCCGCGACTTCGACTTTGTCTTTCGTCATACCGATAAAGCGTGTAATGCTTTTTGCAAACAAAAGCCCGTTGATCCTGCGGCGCCCTATGACAGCTACGACGAAAGCGATGACACCTCAGAAGGTGCGCAGGGTGGTTTTTTGCCGGAAGCTGCACAGTATGGAGGTAAACAATGATTCTGACGCTTTTCCTATCCTCGATTATGATGGCAGGGCTTTTCTTACTTTTATTGGCGGGCGTAGGTTTTATCCAGGACAAGAAGTTTTTTACATCAGCACCCAAAGCCGTTTATGAAGCCGTCGAGGAAAAACCAGAACGTTTTCGCGGACAGCATATCCTCGGCTGGAGCTTAGCCCTGCTGGCAATGCTTTGTATGGCGGGAGCTGTTATTGTCGGTGCAGTAGACGGTATCAAGAATGGCTTTACCTTCCTGCAGTTTTATATACGCTTTGCCGTGATGATGCTTTTGCTGAAAGTCTTTGATATTTTCTTCTTTGATTGGTTTTTGCTTTGTAGGTCTACGTTCTTTCCGCATTTTTATCCGGAAGTCAAAGCCTTGTTGGGCCCGCAGCTTTTTGGCTACAACAAAAAAGATCACCTCATCCATGTCATCGCTATACTTGTGGGCTCTGCTGTCTTGGCGGGCTTATGTGTGTGGGTTCAATAAGGGAACTTAAATCATGAAACAAAAAGAAAATCGGGATAATAAAAGCTTCTGGGATCGCATTGCCAAGCTCTATACGCGAATACAGGAAAAAGGAAACAAACAACTCTATGAGACATTAATCAAGAAAATCGAAGCACATTTGTCGGATGAGCAATCTGTGCTGGAGCTGGGATGTGGCACTGGACAGCTTAGCCTTCCGCTTGCGCCAAAGGCAAAAACATGGCTTGCTACAGATTTCTCAGAACGCATGATTGCAGAGGCAAAGAAAAGAGAAAAGTCTTCAAATCTTTGCTTTTGCGTGGAAGATGCGACAGCACTTTCCTTTGACAGCAATCGCTTTGATGTTGTGCTTATAGCTAATACGCTGCACATTATGCCAAAGCCAAAAAAGGCCTTAGAAGAAATTCATCGCATTCTTAAAACAGATGGCTTACTGATCGCACCCACCTTTGTCGCTGAAGAAAAGATCCATCGACTCAAGCTGTGGCTGATGAAAAGAATCGGATTTCATGTTTTTCACAGCTGGAAACTTGCAGAATTTAAAGCATTTATCTGCCAAAACGATTTTGAACTCCTGCAATGCGAACTTCTACCGGCCAGTCCTTGGCCAGAGTGTTTTTTAGTGGCCAGAAAAATCAATGGCACCATGGGCAAAGGGAGCGATTTCAAGGAGGTGTGATCATGGTGATTCATGACATCAATCAGAACAAGCGAGAAGTTATCCTCCTCATCCATCCGATGAATTTTTCCGGCAAAATGATGATGGATAGCATGGCAAAAGATGTAGGACGGATTTTGCGGACATTCAAAATAAAAAAGAATGTGGAGGTAACAGACAATGGCAAAATCATTATTTGAGGAACTGGGCGGCAAATACGA
>QWBY01000493.1_pt1 | contig 42559 bp, 43 predicted proteins | sample 1972471 | NCBI WGS metagenome assembly QWBY01 (sample SAMN09866722, study PRJNA288562) | Human gut metagenome isolate term6_stool, whole genome shotgun sequencing...
GCCGTATTGTCTCGCTTCACGATAATTTAAGTTTATCCTTGGCAAGTTCCGACATTCGTATCGAAGCACCTATACCTGGGAAAAGTGCGATTGGTATTGAGGTTCCCAATGCTAAAAAAGAAAGCGTCGGTTTACGGGAGATTATCGAAAGTAAGGCATTTAAGCAATTGGATTCCGCCGTTCCGCTTTCCCTCGGAAAAGATGTAAGCGGTGAAACGATTATTTCATCTATCGACAAAATGCCACACCTTTTGATCGCCGGAGCCACGGGATCGGGTAAATCCGTATGTATCAATTCCATATTAATGGGTATTTTATATAAAGCACCGCCGGAAGAAGTACGCCTCATTTTAATCGACCCGAAAGTCGTCGAACTTGGGATTTACAATGGCATTCCACATCTTTTAATCCCCGTCGTAACAGATGCAAAGAAAGCAGCCTTCGCCTTGGCATGGGCAGTAGAAGAAATGGAAAAACGTTACAAAGCCTTTGCTGAAAACGGCGTTCGCGATATTTCCGGTTATAACGAAAAAATTCGCGGGGAAGACGGCGAAAAAATGCCGAAGATTGTCATCGTAGTCGACGAGTTGAGCGATCTAATGATGGTAGCTGCAAAAGAAGTAGAAGACTATATTACACGACTTGCCCAAATGGCACGTGCTGCCGGAATTCATCTTATTTTAGCGACACAACGTCCCTCAGTCGATGTTATTACGGGGACGATCAAGGCAAACATTCCGTCGCGCATTGCCTTTTCCGTATCATCATCTATCGATTCAAGAACAATTTTAGATATGTCCGGAGCGGAACGACTCCTCGGCAAAGGTGACATGCTGTTTTATCCGGGGAGCTATTCCAAACCGAAGCGCGTTCAAGGCGCTTTCGTTTCCGACAAAGAAGTTGAGCAGGTCTTAAACTTTGTAAAATCGAACGGTAGCGAAATCGAATACGACGAAGAAGCAATGGATACATTGGAAAAGAAGGTAACAAAAGCTATTTCCGACGAAGATCCTCTTCTTTACGACGCCATCGATATCGTCTTAAACCAAGAGCAGGCCTCTATTTCATTTTTGCAACGTAAATTAAAAGTCGGATACGCGCGCGCTGCCAGAATAGTAGATCAAATCGAAGAAATGGGGATTATTGGACCCCACGAAGGTTCAAAACCGAGGAAGTTGCTTATGACCAAAGAGCAGATAGAAGCCATGAAGGAAGATCAGGAGAATATATGAAGCAAGTGTCCATCGTAACATTAGGTTGTTCTAAAAACGACGTCGACTCAAACCAAATGCGGGGAATTTTAGATGAGGAAAAATATCGCTTTACAAATTCCGTAACGGATGCAGAAGTAATCGTCGTCAACACCTGCGGTTTTATCGACGCGGCAAAGGAAGAATCTATCGATACCATTTTAGATCTCGCCCGTCTAAAGACAGAAGGTAAGCTCGAAACCCTTCTTTTGGCCGGCTGTTTAGCTCAACGCTATCCCGACGAGCTTCTCGAATCTATTCCGGAAGCCGACGGTATTATAGGTCCCGGCCATATCCGATCGATTAACGATGCTATCGAAGGGGCTTATGAGAATAAAAAGCCTGTTTATACCGACTCCATCGAAACGGACTATATAGAATCCTTTAAGCGCGATGAGGTCTCGATTACGGAGTATGTAAAGATTTCAGAAGGCTGCAATAATCGTTGCACTTACTGCATTATCCCTTATTTAAAGGGAAATAATATTAGCCGACCTATGGAAGCAATAATCGATGAAATCCAAAATCTGGTGGCGCGAGGAACGCGCGAAGTTATTCTCATTGCCCAAAATACGACAGATTATGGTATCGATCTCTATGGTCGTTATGCCCTTGTGGATCTGTTAAAGGCGTTAAGAGACATCGAAGAATTAAAATGGGTACGCATTTTATACGCTTATCCCGATCATTTCGACGATGCGTTAATCGATGAAATGCGCGATAATCCTAAGGTATTACCTTATATCGATATTCCCATTCAGCATGCGTCGAACAATGTGTTACGTGCAATGAACCGTAAAACCGATCGAAAATCGATCGAACAATTAATTGAGCGTTTACGACTTCAAATTCCGCATATGGCCATTCGATCTACATTTCTATTAGGTTTTCCCGGTGAAACTGACGACGACTTCCAAGAGGTTATGGACTTTATCGAGAATACGCCGATTGATCGCGCCGGAGCCTTTGCTTACTCAAAAGAAGAGGGCACACCGGCTGCTGATATGGAGGACCAAATTGCCGATGAAATTAAAGGTGAGCGCGTGGAAAATTTTATGGCCGCCCAAATGCTATCCTCTGAAAATCTTATGGAAAAGCATATTGGAAGGACTTTAGAAGTTCTCATTACGGAAGAAGGGGATGGCGGCTATATCGGCAGATCCTATTTAGATGCGCCGGATATCGACGGTATCGTTACGGTTCAATCAGAAAAAGTATTAGAACCCGGAGAATTCGTATACGTGGAAATAACGGAGGCATCGGCCTACGATTTAGGAGGCATTTACATTGAACATAGCAAATAAACTTACGGTTTTGCGACTCGCATTGGTGCCGATTTTTGTAGTACTGATGCTGATAGGTACGCAAGCGACAACCATTTTAGGCGCCATCGTCTTTACTATCGCCTCGTTTACCGACTTCCTCGACGGCCATTTGGCGAGAAAGTATAATCTCGTCACGACATTCGGTAAATTTTTAGACCCGTTAGCAGATAAGGTTCTCACCATATCAGGGTTCATTATTTTAGTAGAGCAAAATATTATACCCGCGTGGGGAGTCATCGTGATCGTAGCAAGAGAATTGGCTATTACGGGATTCCGTATTATTGCGGCTTCAGAAGATATTACTATTGCCGCCAGTCCCTTCGGTAAACTGAAGACCATTACACAGTTGGCTTCGTTAATCGCTTTATTATTTTCTCCACCCATTCCTCAGGGAATCGGCGTATTTATCTTCTATATTGCCGTCATTTTAACGGTACTTAGCGGTATCGACTATTTCATTAAGAATAAAACCGTCCTCGACTTGGAAAATATGTAGGAGTTTTTATGATTTCAGAAATCATCACCATCGGAACGGAGATCCTCATCGGTTCCATTACTAATACAAATGGCCCATACCTCTCTCGAAAGCTTACGGATTTCGGCTACGAGGTACGCTATCACGAATCCGTACGGGACAATTACGACGATATACGAGACGCCATTGAACTTGCTATGAAAAGAAGTGACGTTATCTTTCTCTGCGGCGGTTTAGGGCCTACTCAAGATGATATGACTAAACAAGCTTTGGCGCATGCTCTTGGGTTGGAACTCGTTTTTGACGAGGAGACGTGGAATCATATCGTAAATGTCTCCATGAGTTTTTCGAAGAAGATTACGGAAAATAATAAGCGTCAGGCAGAATTTCCAAAAGGCGCCATTATTATCGATAATCCCAAGGGAACGGCACCGGGGTGTCTTCTGAATTACGAAGGAAAGCAATTTTTCCTTATGCCCGGTCCGCCGAGAGAATTCGAACCCATGGCAGACGATATCGTCGAAAATTACTTAGAAAAAGTAGCAGGCGAAAACTTTGTTACGAGTCTTCTCCTCGTTAATATCGGCGAATCTCTTTGCGAATCCATTTTAAGAAAGGAAAAGATCGAAACGGAAAATGTAGAGATCAATACTTTTGCTAAAACCGGAGAAGTTGAAATTAAATTAATCGCCCATGCGGAAAATCCTGAGGATGTTCCAAAAATCGGTAAGGAGCACGCTATGGCTGTGGATCGCGTTAAAGAGCTTTTTAAAGATAACCTTTACGGCAATGGCGAAAGGGATTCTTTCGAAACTCTCGTCGATCTTTTGCGCGAAAAGAAGATGACCATCAGCTTTGCCGAATCAGTAACCGGTGGCACGCTCGCGACGATGATTACAGGGGTTGCCGGTGCCAGCGACATTTTAAAAGAAAGCTTTATTACCTACAGTAACGAAACGAAAGAAAAACTTTTAAAGGTGAACCCGGAAACCATTGAAACCTATAGCGTAGTGTCGGAAGAAGTGGCTAGGGAAATGAGTGAAGGGCTGTATCATAAGACGAACTCCACTTACACCGTTGCCACAACAGGGGAGGCAGGACCCAAGCCCTCTACGAACCACGAAGTAGGCACAGTTTTTTATTCTATTCGAAAAGACGGAGAAGAAATTCTCGGCGGCAAACGACTTTTTAAGGGAGATCGTAAGGCTATCCAGTATAGAAGTTCTAAATTTATTTTAGCTTCCATTTTATTACACGAGTTAGGAGTGCATCATGGACGAAAGTAAAAGAAGAGCGTTAGACGACGCCATCGCTAAAATTGAAAAAGAATATGGCAAAGGCGCCATTATGCGCCTCGGTGAAAATGCAAATTTACATGTGGAATCCATTCCCACAGGATCTTTAAGCTTAGACGTGGCATTAGGTATCGGCGGTATTCCACGCGGTCGCATTTTAGAAATTTACGGTCCTGAATCTTCCGGTAAAACGACGCTGGCTCTTCATATGATTGCTGAAGCGCAAAAACTCGGAGGAACGGCTGCATTCATCGACGCAGAACATGCTTTAGATCCGACCTACAGCAAGAATTTAGGCGTCGATACAGAAAACCTCATTATTTCACAACCGGATACCGGAGAACAGGCTCTTGAAATTACAGAAAGTTTGGTTCGCAGCAACGCAGTCGATTTAATCGTCGTCGACTCGGTAGCCGCCCTCGTTCCCAAAGCCGAAATAGAAGGGGAGATGGGCGACAGTCATATGGGCCTCCAAGCGCGTTTGATGAGCCAAGGTTTAAGAAAGCTGACAGGCGCCATTAGCAAGTCAAAGGCGTCGGTTATCTTTATTAACCAACTTCGCGAAAAAATCGGCGTCATGTTCGGTAATCCGGAAACTACGACCGGTGGGCGAGCTCTTAAATTCTTTACCTCAGTACGTATGGATATTCGTCGCATCGACAGCATCAAAAAAGGCGACGATATTATCGGAAACCGCGTTCGCGTGAAGGTCGTAAAAAACAAAGTGGCACCGCCATTTAAAAAGGCAGAATTTGATATTATGTACGGCACCGGTATTTCAAAAGTAGGAAGTACTTTGGACGCCGCCGTCGAAGCGGGCATCGTCGAAAAAGCGGGATCCTGGTTTAGCTATGGCGATGAGAAACTTGGCCAAGGCCGCGAAAATGCTAAAAGTTTCTTACTAGAAAATCACGATCTTTTAGAGGAAATTGATCATAAAGTTCGCCAACATTATCATATGGAAAATGATCAAGATACTATGGAGGCAAGTAATCGACCGTCTGAGGAGGAATAATCCTTGAGATTTATCTACTTCACCGATAGCCATATTCGCGGCACGAATCCGAAATCACGGACGGACAATTTTTTTGAGACGGTAATGGATAAGCTTCGGGAAATTCAAGAAGTTTCCCTTTCTTGGAATGCCGACTATATTCTACACGGGGGCGATCTCTTTGATCGTCCCGATGTTTCCATATCGGTTATGAATGACGTTATCCCCGTCCTTCAAAAATTTACAATGCCCTTTTATGCTATTAGCGGCAATCATGATATTTACGGCCATAATCCCATCACCTTGCCACGGACCATGATGGGATTATTAAATACACTCGGAATTATTCATATTATTAATGACGAAAGCATATTGCTAGAAGATGGAGAAACGACAGTTCAACTAAGCGGTTCACCATATATTTATGGCCTCGATCGGGAGGAAAATCGCGAACTCTATCTCGTCAAGGAGAAGGATCCAAAGGCGGATTTTGCCATTCATTTGGTCCACGGATTTTTAATGACCGACAGCACCAAAGCCATGTTTTCCCATACCACTATTTCCGATATCGTCGATACTAAAGCGGATTTAACATTATGTGGACATTTACACGACGGCATTCCTATTACTGAAGTTGAAGGAAAAATATTCGCAAATCCCGGGGCGATGGTACGCATTTCAAATTCTCTTACAGAACTTAAACGTCGCCCGAAAATTCTTTTAATCGACGTTATCAAAGATCAATGTACCATTGAAGAGTATGAACTGAAATCAGCCAAACCCGGCGACGAGGTTTTGGATCGTACGGAAATCGAAATGCACAAATTCAAACGTAGGGAACTCGCTGAATTTAAAGAATCCATTGAAAGTACGGGAACCTATGATCGCATCAATTTTCTGGACGTCATCGTCGATATCGCCGAAAACGAAAAGCTGGATAAAAATATAAAGGAAGAAGCGTTAAAGCGCATTGCGGATGTAGAGGAGCGAAGGAGTAATCTGTGAAGTATATTGAAAAAATTATCCTAAAAAATTTTCAATCCCACGACTATACCGAGCTCGATTTATCCCGCGGCGTCAATGTTATCGTCGGCCCTTCCGACAGCGGTAAAACCGCCATTATGCGCGCTTTACGCTGGAATCTGTTCAACGAACCTTCCGGTGTGGATTTCGTTCGGGAAGGGGAGAGCGAAGTATCGGTTACCATTCGCTTCCAAGATCGCGTGGAAATTGTTCGGCTGAGAAGCAAATCTAAAAATCAATATATTTTGAGAGAACCGGATGAAGAGGAAGTTATCTTCGAGGGATTCGGTACTTACGTTCCTCAGGAAATTCGCGAGGTCACCGGCATCTATAAAGTGATGCTCGACGATAAAAAATCTCTTCCCCTGAATTTTTCCGATCAGTTGGAAGGACCTTTTTTACTCCAGGAAACCGATGCTTACAAAGCACAGGCCATCGGACGCATGGTCGGAGTGGACGTTTTAGACGAAGCCATGCGCAATACCCTTCGCGATAAAAAACAATTATCGACTCAAAAAGACCTTATAGAATCGGAGATAGAGCAAACAGAAAAATCCCTCGAAGTGTTTCACAGCCTCGACGAAAAATTAAATCGCCGCGAGAAGCTGAACGCCTATTTGCATAAATTAAAGACTATGCAAAACCGTTTAGAGGAAGCCAAGAGACATATGCAGCGGTTTCAAAACATAAAAGACGAACGAGGTAAGGTCGTTTCAGTGTTGAGGGAATACGATCATCTCGACGCCATAAAAGAACAACTGCTTTTGTTGGAATCTAAGGCGCGGCGTTACACTCAAGATCGTTTGCTAATGGATAGCTACATCCAAAATCGTCGAGAACATGCGGATACTAAGAATCTTATCGGACAATTGGGCGACGGCGCAACACTCGATGAACTGTTCCGTTCTCTATACCTAAACAACGAGCGTTTAACGACGATTCAACCCTTACACCATGCTTATCAGCGTTTGCGTGACGATTTAAATACTACGAAAAATACTTTAAATCGTCTATCCTCTATTGATGAATATCGTGGGGAGGAACTCCTCGCTAACTTTGCAAGATTTAAAGAGCGCCAAGAAATACTTCGCAACTATCGAGAACTTCAAGATCGCCTTCGACGGGGTCGTGAATTTATGAATCAATTTAAATCAATTGACAGAGTTGGCGAAATTTTAGTTCAATCCGAGAAAGAAAAAGAGAATATTAAAATCTTTAACGTTGTTTTAGCTTCTTGGAAAGAGCTTTCGATAGAACAGGATAATTGTAAAAAGGTACTTACTGAGGCGCAAACACAAACACAAAATGCGTTGGATGAATATATGTCTGCGCTCTCCCGAGCAGGCACTTGTCCGCTCTGCAGGCAGCCCATCGACGAAGAGCATCTCACAGCCATTAAGAAAAGTTTGGAGGACTAAATGAATCTTGAACAACAAATTAATGAATTAAATCGCCGCTATGAACGAGCAAAAGACACTCGTAAACGTGCGGAATGGCGTATGGAAGAGCTTGAAAAAGAAGAAAAGGAACTCAATGAAAAGATCAAGGCATTGGGTTTAGACCCGGATTCTCTCGAAGCGGAAATTCAAAAAATCGAAAAGGAAATTCAAGATTTATTAAGTGAAGCGGAACGTCTGCTTCCCGAGGAACGTTCATGATTATTCAAGAATTTGAAGATCGTCTTCAAACATTTTCTAAAACTGTGGATCAGGAAGAGGCACGTCGCGATCTCATTCGCGACAATCTAAGAAAACAGGAGGCCTCTTTAAAAGCGATCGAAACAAAAGAAAAACTTTTAAACGGCGTGGTTATTCTTCTTCAAAAGGCGGCAGATTATTCGAGGACACAAGCCAAACGCCAAATTGAAGATATTGTAACCCAGTCCATCGCCTATATAATGCAAAACAGTTCAAAGTTCACCGTCGATCTTTTGGAAAAGCGCGACCTTCCCATTGCCGAATTCTACGTGGAATCGGACTATGGCGATTACAGTGTCAAAACAAAACCCGAACAGAGTAGAGGGGGAGGGGTGGTAGACATCGTCTCTCTAGCCCTTCGCATCGCTTTTTTAGAAAATCATCGTCCTAAAATCGAAGGCCCTCTCTTTTTAGATGAACCGGGCAAACACATTAGCAATGATTATATTTTTAATATGGGCGAATTTTTAAAAGAATGTTCCCGCTTATTTAATCGTCAAATTATTATGGTGACCCACGACGATTATCTTACGAATATTTGTGACAAAGGTTTTCGCGTAGACATTCGTAACGGTAAAAGCTCTGTTAGAGCCATCATAAATGATGAAAGTGACAGCATTGGTTAATGCTTTACACGGTAATAAGATTCTATGTTATAATGAATACGTGGTTTTTTACCATTTGAAACTTGAAAATTGAATAGGAGGTGTTCCATTTGCCAGCATACATTTTAATCATTGTGGCATTGTTTATTGGAATCCTCGGAGTAGCAATTGGTTATTTTATTCGTCGTAACATAGCAGAAGGTAAACTGAAGCATGCAGAAGAATTAGCCAAGAATATCATCATTGATGCGGAACGAGATGCAGAAAACAATAAACGGGATATTTTATTCCAAGCGAAAGAAGAAATTCATAAGCTAAGAGACACGGTACAACAGGAAAATGATGCTCGAAAGTCGGAACTTCAGCGTTTTGAAGACCGCTTGATTTCGAAAGAAGATCTTCTTCAATCCAAAAGTGCAACCCTCGAAAAGAAGGAAGCTCAGATTCTTGAACAACAAGAACGTATTCAAGAAAAAGAAGATTCAGTCGATGCGCTCATCGAAAAGAAATCGGAAGAGATTCAACGAATTTCGGGATTATCAAAGGATGAAGCTAAGCAGATTCTTTTAAATCAGCTGGACAGCGAACTCACTCAGGAATCGGCTATTAAAATTCGCGAATTTGAACGCCAAATCAAAGACGATAGTAAAAAGATTGCTCAAGATATCATCGTGCATTCTATTCAACGTCTTGCCGCCGATCAGGTAGCGGAGGCTACGGTTTCTGTCGTGTCCCTTCCCAATGAAGAAATGAAGGGGCGCATTATCGGTCGAGAAGGACGCAATATTCGTGCTATCGAATCTTTAACCGGCGTCGATTTAATCATCGACGACACGCCGGAAGCAGTGGTCGTTTCTTCCTTTAATCCCATCCGACGGGAAATTGCGCGACTGGCCCTTGAAAAGCTCGTTTTAGACGGTCGTATTCACCCAACGCGTATCGAAGATACCGTTGAAAAAGCGCGACAAGAAGTCGACGATATTATTAAGGAAAGCGGCGAAGAAGCTGCATTTGAAGCCGGTGTTCACGGTTTACATCCTGAACTTGTGAAATACTTAGGCCGTTTGAAATTCCGTACAAGTTTCGGACAAAACTGCTTGAGACATTCCATCGAAGTATCGAAAATCGCCGGTTATCTGGCTGAAGAAGTGGGAGTCGATTCAAAATTAGCAAGACGTGCCGGTTTACTTCACGATTTAGGAAAATCCATAGATCATGAAGTAGAAGGCCCTCACGTAGAACTCGGTGTCGAGTTGGCGCGACGGTACAAAGAGCCTGAAGCTGTTATTAACGGCATCGAAGCTCACCACGGCGACGTAGAGTTTGCCAATTTAGAGGCTATACTCGTACAGGCTGCCGACGCCATCAGTGCGGCGCGTCCGGGCGCTCGTAGAGAAACAATCGAAACCTACATTAAGCGCTTAGAGCAATTAGAAGCCATTGCCGAAAACTTTGAGGGCATTGAAAAATCCTACGCCGTACAGGCCGGTAGAGAATTACGTATTATTGTAAAACCCGGCGAAGTGGATGAGGCGCATATGGTAACGACGGCTCGAAAGATCGCGCAGGAAATCGAATCACAATTGGATTTCCCCGGTCAAATCAAAGTCAATGTTATCCGCGAAACGCGCGCCATCGAGTACGCAAAATAATAACCTGCCGCAAGGCAGGTTTTTTATTACGAAAAACATTGAGAAAGGAATCGATCGATGATCCAATCCGGTATAGTCGACGACTATTTAAATTATTTAAAGGCGGCGCGAGGCCGATCAGAAAGCACGGTAAAAGAATATTACTATGATATTCGCCAGTTTCTCCGCTATATGCGCATACGAAAAGAACATTTGAAGGTTGAAAATTTAGACGAAGTATCGATCGACGACGTCGATATTGAGCTGTTAGAAACTATTCAGAAATCCGATATCTACGCCTATATTTCGTACTTGGATTCAACACGGGGCAATAGCGGCCGTACGAAATTTAGAAAAATTTCCTCTGTTCGCTCCTTTTTCGATTATCTTACCTATAAAATTGAGCTATTGGAAAAAAATCCGACGGAAAACATCGATATGCCCAAGATTGAACGGTCACTGCCCGTCTATTTGACACTGGAAGAGGCTGTTCATCTCTTAAACACCGTTGAAAATTCCAAGCAAAAGGAAATCTACCGCTTGCGAGATTATGCGATTACCACTTTATTTTTAAACTGCGGCTTGCGATTAAGTGAGCTCGCAAACTTAAACATTGCCGATTTAAATAAAGACAATACTCTGCGCATTATGGGGAAAGGTTCTAAAGAAAGACTCGTTTATTTAAACAATAGCGTACAAGAGGCTCTCAGAGGCTATTTAAGAAAGCGAAATGAATTAGAGGTAGATCAGGATGCCTTATTCCTAAGTATGCGTAAAAATCGAATGAGCAATCGTTCCATTCAACATATGCTCGAAAAGCACCTGAAAGCCGCCGGATTCGATACCCGTAAATACACAGTGCATAAATTGCGCCACACAGCCGCCACCTTAATGTATCAATATGGCAATGAAGATCTTAAATCACTTCAGGAAATCCTGGGCCACGAATCCGTATCGACGACCCAAATTTATACCCACGTCAATTTAGAAGACATTCGATACACCATGAGCCAAAACCCCCTTTCCAATATGGATGACGTTAAAAAGATGATCCATGACGAAGAAAAGAGGTAAACATATGTTTGAACGATTGTTCTTTTTACTCGTTGATTGTAGAGGTCTTAAATTGATTCTAATGGCGAATACGGATTCACAAAGTGATTAGAGTTGAACATTATTAGTGGAATACTCTTAATGTAACGATAAGAATATCCATTAAACTAAACTTAACCATGGTTCGATCTATATTGATTCCAAAATAATGATTTATTGCGGGACTTAGTATAGTCACTGAACGAAAGAATAATCAGTAAGAATAGAGTTTTATAACGATATTAGAATGAAATCAATACACTGTTCAAGACTGATCAATCGAATTGAACTTTCGAAACCCACTTTCCATAAAAGCTAACCTTATTTAGTCACAAAATTGTTATTTTGTGACTAAATTTTTTCTGCCTAATAAGTATTTTGACGTTGTATTCCTCTCTCTTCTTTTAAGGAAAACTAAGGATACGCTAATGTACTATTTCTAGAATCAAAAAAAGCCTTCTCTCATTAGGAGAAAGCTTTCCGCACAAACTAAATGTGCTCTTATATTTATCAGACATTATAAATCAGCGTTAACACCGATACTAATAATCCGACCATAGCAAGTACCAAGTATTTTCTTCCTTTATTATCGGATAGATACCATCCTATAGCGCCACCAATAGATAGTAATAATTGGAAGGCGATCTCTGAATTTTTGGGATAGGTATTCGATGGATTGCCATGTAAATCTATTTGTACTACTACGGTCTCTGGCAATACCATATATCCATATATCCCAAGTGCGAGCGCTAGAACTATGATGATCCCAAGTACAAACTTTTTATTCATTTCACTTCTCCTCCGATTCTACATTTCCCTTTCAAGTTTATTTCGCCAGTACACACCATATAGTTGTATCGATAGATATAAAGCGACTATGATTATAATTTGCAATTTATCGACTCTCATCAATGAAAATATCAGGAGCACTGCCGCAAATAAATAGATCATAAGATCGTAAGCCTTTGCTTTTGATTTTTCAGCAATTAAAATATTTCGCTCGTCATTTTCATCAATTTTAATTTGCCTTCTAAGATCTTCACGATTTTTTAAGGAGAAATATTTGATCATTTTTTCTGTATAATGACCAAAGATTCCGCAACCTAAGGCAATCATTATATATGGAAAAATGCCGATATTATTTGTGTTGATATTTTTGAAAATCAGAAACCCTATGATAACAAGTCCTGCGCCTAAAAGTGCCAATAGCCCCTCGATAAAAACACTCTTATTTTTGTTCATCGTCACTCTCCTCCTCATATATGAAAATATCTTCTATGGTCGTATTAAAATATTTTGAGATTTTAAAAGCCAGTAGAATTGAAGGATTATATTTACCATTTTCCAACGATCCAATAGTTTGCCTGGACACTTCAAGAACATTGGCCAATTCCTCCTGTGTTATTTTTCTCTCTTTTCTGATCTCTTCTAATCTATTTTTCAAATACAACCACCCCCTCTAAATGACAAGTTAACTTTACATATAGAATAATCGATGTGCTTCGTCATGTCAAGTTTACTTTACATTTTATGGCCTGGATCATGGCAATATAAAAAGCACTTACATATGTAAGTGCCTAAAAGTTAAAAGGAATCTTCGAGCTGTTATCGCGATCGTGTCACAATTTGCAATACATCGCCGGGATGAATGTCGGCTGAATTTTTTAGTTGATTTTCTTCTACTATTGAATCGACGATCATGCGCAGATCATCTTTTTCATTGGCAAATGACGACGCTATATTCCATAGCGTATCGCCGCTTTTGACGTGGTACTCCTCGCGAACAACATATGTTGTCTTTGCAGTCGGTGCAAAGTTCATGCCCATCATTATGAAAAGCATAATGCCTATAATGGGGATTAAACGTAAACGGCGACGTCGATAGGCCGATTTTGAAACGAGACGCTTTTTATTATTTAATACTACTTTATTCATAAAACCCTCCGATCATGTTCAGAACGCTTGTTCGATCATTTGTTCTTATTGTAATCGAACATTCGTTTGAAGTCAAGGGTTTTTAGAATATATGTTTGAAATATATGTTCGTTTTTGGTATACTGTCATTAACTTAGAAAAGGAGCTTTATTCTATGTATGAAGATTTGACCGATCGCGAATCAACTATTCTTTTATTTATAAAACGTTACATCGAAACGAATGGCTACCCCCCTTCTATTCGCAATATATGTGAGGGCTGCAATATTAAAAGCACTTCAACGGTTCATTCCCATTTGGAAAAGCTTGAATATAAAAATTATATTCGTCGAGGTGCTACTATTAATCGCGCCATTGAAATCGTACAGCAAGATGACGACTTTCTCTACTCTAAAAAGAAAACGGTAGACGTTCCGATTTTAGGCCGTGTCGCCGCCGGTATGCCTATTCTCGCCGCTGAAAATATTTCGGATACGATTCCCTTGGCAAATGACGTCGTCAGGGATCGAAATCTCTTCTTTTTAACCGTCCAAGGCGAAAGCATGATCGAAGCCGGAATTTTAGACGGCGACCAAGTCCTTATCGAGCAATGCTCTACGGCTCGGGAAGGCGAAATTGTTTTGGCCCTTATCGACGAAGAGGCGACGATTAAAACATTTTACAAAGATACGGAAAATCACCGCTATCGTCTACAACCTGAAAATTCTTCCATGGAACCGATTTATGTAGAGGATTTGCAAATCCTCGGAAAAGTTATCGGGCTCTATCGCATGTTTTAAACTTAAAGTGCTTATAGGCCTCTATAAGCACTTTTTTGTTGCACTAAAAAACCCTCGGCTTCCCGAGGGTCATGTCAATCCATTAAGTTCATGGCTTTTAAAACTTTTCGAAGGGTGATTTTAATATGATCGAAGGTCAACCCGCCTTGGAAATAGACGCGATAAGGTTCCCGCATGGGGCCATCCGCGGAAAGTTCAATGGAAGAGCCTTCTATAAAGCCGCCTGCCGCCATGATCACTTGATCTTCATATCCCGGCATATCCCAAGGATACGGGGTTACATGTGAATCTACGGGAGATGCACTTTGAATGGCGCGGCAAAAAGCGACGAGGTTTTCGTCTGTTTTTAGCGCTATGGACTGGACGATATCGCTCCTCGGATCTTTCGAAGAAGGAATGCAATCGAATCCTAAATATTCGAATGTCTTTGCAAAGAGCAGCGCCCCTTTTATGCATTGATTGACGCGGTGTGGCGCTAAGAATAGCCCCATTAATGTGTTGCGCGTTTGACCGAAACTTAATCCGCATTCTTTTCCGATGCCGGGAGCTGTTAGCTCAGATGCTACGCGTTCGACGATTGCTTTGCTGCCGACGACATATCCGCCGGAAAGGCTTAAGCCGCCGCCCGGATTTTTAAAAAGATAATGCCATTGTATTTTTTGCGAATTTCTTTTGCGGCACGCTCGATTTCGGATACGGTGAAGGCGCGGCGATCGGAGTAACCTGTAGAACGTTGCATAATGACGAGATCGACGTCGTCAGTAATGGCATCGCGAATGCCATCAAAGTCGATCATACCGTCTTGTAGGGGCAGTTCCTTATATGCAACCCCTCGCTCCTTTAAGTTCCCCGGCGCATTTCCCGCAACACCTAATACCTTGTGGAGCGTATCATATGGCGCGCCGGTGACGGATAAAATAGTAGACCCGTGGGATGTGAGGGCGCGAAGCACTAAGGAGATGGCATGGGTACCCGATACCATGTTCGGTCGAACCAAGGCGTCTTCCGTGCGAAAAATATCGGCGTAGACGGCTTCCACCTTCTCTCGCCCTACATCGCCATAGCCGTAACCGGTGGCCCAATTAAAATCCGTCGATGCCAACCTAACTTTTTGCAATGCATTTAGCACTTTTTCCTGATTCTCGTAGGCGATGTGATCCAATTCCAAAAATTCTCTTTCCAGACTCTTCTCTATGGTCTGTAATTCATTTTCATTAATCTTCATAGTTCACTCTTTCCAATATAGTCTCGATCGCCTCGTCTGTGCCCATAGCTTCCATATCCAGTAGAATGCCGTCTTCTTTACGGAACCATGTAAGCTGACGTTTTGCAAAATTACGGCTGTGTTGCTGAATCTTTTCGATAGCGGTGTCTCTATCCCACTCCCCTTTTAGATAGTTCACCACTTCCTTGTAGCCGATGGCCTGAAGGGGTTTTACATCGCCGTAATGCTTATAGAGGTTCTCCACTTCGTCAAAGAGACCGTCTTCTACCATGTGAAGAACTCTTCGATTAATGCGGTCGTAAAGGGTATCCCTATCCCAATTGAGGATAAAATAATCCCATCGTATATTCTCTCTTTTTTTGCGAAGATTTTCTCCGTCGTAATGTCCGCTTTCTAATTTTTCCAACGCCCGCATTACGCGACGAGGATTTAACAAGTCGGTGTTTTCGGCGAGTTTCGGATTTTTCTCTTCTAGGATTTTTACGAGATACTCGAGACCTTTTTCTTCATAAATAGCGTTTAGTTCATTGCGATAGTTTAAAGAAGGCTTATGACCAAACTGAATGTCGTAAATAAGGCCGTGAATATAGAGGGCCGTACCGCCGCAAATAATGGGAATTTTGCCTTCTCCGTTTAATCGATCGATAATGGGCGTAGCCTCTTGGTAAAAATCGGCAGCGGAATAGGGTTCGTCACCTTCTCTTATATCGATTAGATGGTGCGTAATGCCCTCCTTTTCCTCCTCCGTAATTTTTCCGGATCCGATGTCGAATCCCTTGTAAACTTGCACGGAATCAGCGGAAATAATCTCCGTCTCCATTGTCTTAGCCAGTTGAACGGAGAGGTTGGATTTTCCCGAACCTGTCGGCCCCGTAATTAAGATAAAGCGTCTCATAGACCCTCCCTCAAAAACAACTTCTCGAATGTTCGCTTTTCCAAGTGAATCATCGTTGGTCTTCCGTGAGGACAGGTGAAGGGCGTTTCCGCTCGATTTAATTCATCTAAAAGAGCATAGGCCTCTTCTTCCGATAGTCTATCCCCTGCTTTAATAGCGCTACGACAAGCCAATCGCATGATCTTGTAAATGTGTTGTTCCTTCACATCGACGCCTTTATCTAGACTGTGAAGAGAATCAAGGAAAAACTGACGGATATCGGGAATTAAAATATGTTGCGGCACTTCACGAATAAGCACGGTATTTTCACCGAATGGTTCCGGCGCAAAACCCAATAAGCTGTAAGCCTCTCCGTAAGTTTCAATGAGCTGCATCTCTTCAGGCGTCAGATGAATCTGAATGGGATCGAGGAGCAACTGGGTAGATACAGCTCCTCGATCAATGGCGCGGCTATACTTTTCATAAAGTATGCGCTCGTGGGCTGCGTGTTGATCTACTAGCAACACGCGATGATCTCGTTTATTTTCAAAGAGAATGTACGTGCGAAAAATGACCGCTAGGAACTCGTAAAGCTCCACGTCGAGAGGAGGTACTTTCGGTTTGGCCTCTTGCACACAAACCTCTTCGCTTTCTTCTTCCGGCTCTTCGTGATTGGCACCATAAGATGCTTTCGGTTCATAAACCCTTTCGGGAACATGTACTTGCTTCTTGTCTTCCATCCCTTTTAGCGCATCCTCTTTTTCGCGATGAAGTTGAAAGATCGTCTTCTCAGGTTTTTGAACCTCTTCTATTTTAGATGAGGGTTCGGTGAACTCTTCCACGACCGGAATTTCTCTGTTCGGTTCCAAAGCACGCGCCACTAACCTTTCCAGTAGGACGGCAATTTGATTGTGGTTCGATAAACGCACCATCTGCTTTTGAGGATGAATGTTCACGTCTATTAAAACGGGATCAATTGTTAAATAAAGTATAAATACCGGATAGTGATGCAGAGGAATCAGAGAGCGATACACTTTTCTCACGGCATTGGAAATGTCGTCGCTCTTTACGCCTCGACCGTTAACAAAAATATATTCGCGTTCAGGGGTAGATCGATGTAATAAATTATTTCCTACATAACCTTCGATGCGGTATGACTCTGTTTCGAATTCAATGGGCACGAGATTTTTGGCGATCTCTTTACCTAAAATAGAATAAATGTGATTAAGATTATCCCCCGAGGCGTGAGACTGCAATAACGTCTTACGATCCCATAAAAGATGGAATGAAATATCCTTTCGACTCAGCGCAATAAGTTCCACCATTTTTATAATTTGGCGAATTTCTTTGCCGGAACTTTTCAAAAATTGTTTACGCACCGGCGTATTATAAAATACATCTCTGACGATCATGGTCGTTCCCGTGGCGGAACCTACGGGCGTTACATCGGATACTTTTCCTTCTGTAATCGAAACGGAATACCCAAAAGGCTCGTCATCGGTTTTGGTAATACATTCCATATTGCTTATATTGGCAATACTCGTTAAAGCCTCGCCGCGAAAGCCGAGACTTGTAATAATGGAAAGATCGGAAATAGTACGAAGTTTCGACGTCGCATGACGATTAAAAGCTTTTTTAATTTGATCCTTCGGAATGCCTTCGCCATTATCGGAGATGCGTATTTCGTCGAGTAAATTTTCAGACAGTCGTATACTGATAGAAGTGGCCTTTGCATCGATGGCATTTTCGACCAACTCTTTAATAATCGATGCCGGATTTTCGACAATCTCACCGGCCGCGATCTGAGAAATGGTTTGATCACTTAATGAAATAATCTCACGCATGGTCCACCTCCTCTTTTAAAGACTGTAAAAGCATAAGGGCCTCTAGCGGCGTCGTGTGATCGAGGTCGATGGATCTGATTTTTTCCCTCAGTTCATCATCTACCATAGTTTCGACAGCATCATCTTTTACGTGAATAGAAGCTGTTTCCACATTATTTTGCCTTTCCAAATCAACTAAAACACGACGCGCCCGTTCAATAACGGCAGGCTTCACGCCGGCAAGCTTGGCGACATCGATTCCGAAGGAGTAATTGCTTTCGCCCAATACGATTTTGCGCAAAAAGAGAATTTCTTCATCTACCTCTTCAGTTGCTACGGTGACGTTTAAAATTCCCTCATATTGATTCGCAAGCTCGGTCAGTTCGAAATAATGTGTCGCAAATAGGGTTTTGGCGCGAACGTCATCGTAAATATACTCAATAATAGACCAGGCGATGGAGAGCCCGTCGTAGGTACTCGTTCCTCTACCAACTTCGTCGAAAAGAATTAGGGAACGGGGTGTCGCGAGGCGTAATATTTCCGCTACTTCCGTCATTTCCACCATAAAAGTGGATTTACCGCGAGTTAGAAAATCCGATGCGCCGATACGCGTAAAAATCTGATCCACTATAGGTAAATTTGCTCGATCGCAGGGAACGAATGAGCCGATCTGCGCCATAATTTGAATCAGCGCCACCTGACGCATATAGGTAGATTTTCCCGCCATATTCGGCCCGGTAATCACTTGTAGGAAATAGCCATTAGGATCGAGACGCGTATCATTCGGGATATACTCTTCTTCAATGGTGCGCTCCACGACGGGATGTCGACCATTTTCAATGGAAATACTCCCCTCTTGATTAAGCGTAGGACGTACGTAGCCGTAGCGGTCGGCAATGAGAGCGAATGAACATATGACATCCAGTTCGGCAACAGCTTCGGATATATTTTGAATATTTTCGAGCTCTGTAGCAATGCGACAGCGAAGGGAATCTAAAAGCGCTAATTGACGCTCCAAAGCCCTTTCTTTGGCGTGGAGAATCCTTTCTTCCTGTTCCTTCAACTCATCTGTAAAAAAACGTTCCGAACCTACCAGCGTCTGTTTTCGAATAAATCGATCGGGTACCAGTGATAGATTCGATTTCGATACATCGAAGAAATAACCGAGAATTTTATTATATTTAATTTTTAGGTTCTTAATACCCGTACCTTCTCGTTCCCGTTCCTCCAGATCTAAAATCCATTGAGCGCCGCCCTCCGAACTGTCGAACAGCTCGTCGAGTTCCGAATCGTAGCCCTCACGGATGAAACGCTGCTCCTGATAACTTGCAGGCGGATCGTCGATAAACACAGATTCCAGTTCCTTTGCAAGATCCGAACAAGGATCTACCTGCTCAAAAAGACGGTAAAGAACCATTTCCCCTTCACTAGTGAGAAAGTCGAGGATTTCCGTAAAAGCCGCCAGACTTTTTTGAAGTCGAACCATTTGTTTCGGCGATAAATTTTGATTGGCGATGGAAAGTGCCAAGCGATCAATGTCGTAAATCGAGGCGAGCTTTTCGAGAATATCGTCGAATAAGATGCGGTTCGATTGGAGGGATTCGATTCGATCGTATTGCTCATTTAGCGAATCTGCCGACATCATGGGACGAAGAATTTTTTCCCGCATTTTACGGCTTCCCATTCGGGTAGTACAGCGATCTAAAATAGCATAAAGAGAATCTTTTTTTGTGCTGTCGTGGGTATTTTCGACGAGTTCTAAATTGCGAATGGTCGTATCCGATAAGTCCATATGCCCGTCGCCGTCATTCATACTTTGAATGTAAAGGTGATCTTGCCGACGAATCTGCGTCATCTCCAAATAATACACGAGCAAGTTGAGTGCCGGATGGTATTGAGAGTCAAACAACTCCGGATAGCGTTGATAGAGTTCCTCATTGCAATCCTCTACCCCATGCAGACTGACTACGCCGGCTTGTTTCGATGATGCCGAAAGCTCCCGCTCGTAGGCCAAGTCGCTAAATATGACTTCGGCAGGACGATAAAACTCCAGTTGTTTGTCGAGAAAACTCAAGGCATCTCGATAATCCCAAATGATTTTTTGTTCCAGATTGATACGGCCCGAAGCGTAATCACAATGGGCAAGCATCATCAATTTACCCTGCATGGCAACTGAAGTAATTCTCCGCGTATCGTCCGGATTTTCTTCGTCGACAAAAGTTCCCGGCGTCACGACCTTAATGATCTCGCGCTTGACTAATCCCTTAGCCTCTTTCGGATCTTCGACCTGATCGCAAATGCTGACGGAATAGCCCTTCTTTACGAGACGCTTTACATATTGATTGGCTACGCGAAAGGGAACGCCGCACATGGGAATCTTATCTTCCAATCCTCCGCTTTTTTTCGTAAGTGTAAGATCCAGAAGAGACGATACCTCGACGGCATCGTCAAAAAAGAGCTCGTAAAAATCGCCCATTCGATAGAATAAATAGGCTTCGGGATTTTTATTTTTTGTCTCGACATAATGGCGCATGGCCGGCGTCAATTTTTCAAAATCACTTATTTCCATGGACGATTTCTCCTCTGAGCGAGAAAGTGTTTCCTCCCACAATCTTAACCTTACGAATTTTGCCGATGGAATCTTCTTCATAGGGTACGTGAACGAGCTTAAAGCCGTTTGTTCGGCCACTCATCATGGTCTCGTCATTTTTGCTCCTGGAATCGAAGAGAACATCCTGCTCCGTACCGATTAAGGCCTCGTATTTTTCCCTCTGAATACGGTAGATTTCGTCTAGTAATCGTTGGAAGCGAGCGTCCTTAACTTCTTTCGGCACCTGATTTTCCATGCGATCGGCCCGTGTACCTTCTCTTCTCGAATAAATGAAGGTAAAGGCACTATCGTAACGAACGCGCCGCACAAGGTCTAGAGTATCTTCAAAATCTTCTTCCGTCTCTCCGGGAAAGCCCACCATAATATCGGTAGATAAAGCAATGTCCGGACGGACAGCCCGTAATTTGTCGATTAAAAGAAAATAATCTTCTCGCGTGTAATGGCGATTCATAGCCTTCAGCACGCGATTCGACCCCGCTTGTACGGGAAGGTGAAGGAAATTGGCAAGCTTAGGCAATTCGCCGTAACACGAAATTAAATCGTCGCTCATATCCTTAGGATGGGATGTGGTAAATTGAATACGCTCGATACCTTCAATCTCATGGACTCTACGTAATAAGTCGGCAAAAGACGTCTTTTCCTCCAAAGTGTTACCATAAGAATTTACATTTTGACCAAGTAGAGTCACTTCGTTGACGCCGTCGGCAACCAACGCTTGAATTTCTTCGATAATGTCCTCAGGAGATCGGGAAATTTCCCTTCCCCGCGTGTAAGGCACGATACAATAGGTACAAAAATTATTACATCCATAAATAATATTCACATAGGCCGAATTCCCCTTTACTTCGGAGAAAATTCGATTGTCTAAATTCGAATAGCTTTCCTCAATATCCACGATCCGTGTATTCCGATCGTCATTTTCTAAAATCAACTGAGGTAGTCTGTAAATATTATTAGTGCCGAAGACGATATTAACATGAGGGAAGGTTTCGAGAACATAATCTCTCGATTCCTTTCTCTGCATCATGCAACCGCAAACTGCTACTTTTAACTTCTTATTCGTTTTTTTAACGTGCTTTAAACGTCCGATATGGCCGATAACCTTATCTTCCGCGCTGTGACGCACAGAACAGGTATTAATAATCGAAAAATCCGCCTGCTCTTCATCATCGGTTTCGATTAAGCCCATGGTATCTAATAGAGTTTTTATTTTTTCCGAATCGTGTTCGTTCATTTGGCATCCGTGGGTTGTTATAACATAACGTTCGCCGCCATGTGTTTCTCGAACACGTTGAATAAATTCTGTATTTAAATCTTGCATAGTCGCTCCTTTAAATAATCTAACTTTCATTATACCATAGACATTTCGCCAATTTTAGGCATCAAAAAAGACATCCGAAGATGCCTTTTTCTCGATTTAGTAAGCTACGAAAGCTTTGGATTTAGTACCGCAAATGGGGCACGTTTCTTCGCTTTTATCAAAGGTAATGTAACCGCATACCGGGCAGAGTAAAATATCTTCAGCTTCTAAGTCTTTACCTGCGTCGACAGCCTTTTTAGCTTCTCCGTAGCGCTCAGCGTGAACCTTTTCTGCCGCTACTGCATATTCCATGGCCTTCACTGCTTCATCTTCGCCTTGCATTTTAGCTACTTCGATGAATGCGGGATACATTTCGGTGTATTCGAATACTTCGCCGTCGATACCTTTTTGAAGGTTTTCGGAAGTTGATCCGATACCGAATCCGGCCATGCTGGTTACGGGGAAATCACCGTGTACATTTTTCATTGCTTGGAAGTGTAGATTAGCGTGAACTTTTTCAGCATCTCCTGTGCATTTGAAAAGACGTTCTACATTCGCAAAGCCTTCTTTTTTAGCGGTTTTACCCCAAATACCATACCGCATGCTCGCTTGGCTTTCGCCTCCGAAAGCACTCCTTAAATTATCTTGTGTCATTGCGTGCATAATGAGTCCTCCTTATACAGTTTCTATATTTTCATTATAGACGTTTAGGAAAATATTACAAGCTTATAAGGTGTGCTCATGTACTTGGCATTATTGCATATTTTCAATTTTTGCCGCTTGATCCGCTGCTGTTAAAGCGTCGATCAAATCGTTTAAATCGCCGTTATTAATGTCGTCAATCCTATGGCTCGTGTAATTAATGCGATGATCGGTTACGCGGCCTTGGGGATAGTTATAGGTACGAATACGTTCGGAGCGATCGCCGGAGCCGATTTGGGATTTCTTTTCCTGACTTACGGCATCTTCTTGCTTTTGACGTTCCAAGTCGTAAAGTTTCGTCTTTAAAATTTTAAAAGCTTTATCTTTATTTTTAAGCTGACTCTTTTCGTCCTGACAGCTTACGACAATGCCCGTAGGTTCGTGAGTTAATCGAACGGCGGAGTCCGTCGTATTAACAGACTGCCCTCCGTTTCCGGATGAACGGAATACATCGACGCGTACGTCGTTAGGATCGATTTCGACTTCCACGTCGTCAATTTCCGGCATGACAATAACCGTTGCGGTTGAAGTGTGAATTCTTCCTGAAGATTCCGTTTCAGGCACACGTTGAACCCTGTGCACGCCCGATTCGTATTTTAATCTGGAAAAGGCTCCCTTGCCCTGAATCAAAAGGATGGCTTCCTTATATCCGCCAATGCCGTTTTCATTGCTGGAAAGAAGTTCCGATTTCCATCCGTTATTGTCTGCATAATGAATATACTGGCGAAGAAGAACGCCGGCAAATAGTGCAGCCTCGTCGCCTCCTGCACCGCCACGAATTTCCACGATGACGTTTTTATCGTCATTTTCATCTTTTGGAATTAATAGGATTTTAAGTTCGTCTTCAATCTTTTCGAGGGTTTCTTCGTCTTTTTTTATCTCTTCTTTAATGAGTTCGCGCATTTCGTCGTCTATTTTCTCATCGAACATACTCTTATTGTCCCTGAGATCTTGCGAAACTTTTACGTACTCTCTGTATTTCTTTACAATAGGTTCGATCTCCGCGTGTTCAATGGCGGTTTTTTGCAAGAGCTTGCTGTCGCTTTGAACCTCGGGATCCATCATCATTTTATTTAATTCTTGGTAACGATCCTCATATACCGTTAAATTTTCAAACATCTTACAACCTCCCATATAGTACGCGGTCGAGACCGGAAAAATCTCGCCGTATTTGTATATCTTTAAAATGGTGTTTTTCTAAAAGGTTTTTCACGGCGTCGCCTTGATCTGCGCCGATTTCAAACACAAGATAACCATTTGGATTCAAATAATGACGGGCCTCCTTTGTAATGGCCTCATAAAAGTCCAACCCCTCTACTCCTCCGTAAAGCGCGAGATGGGGTTCAAAGTCGAGGACGCTTTTATCCAATACCGCCATTTCCTTTTCGCTGATATAAGGCGGATTTGAATAAATCACATCAAAGGTATTCTCTATTTTATCAAATAAATCGGAATGAAGAAGTTGTAAATTATCCGCCTCGTGATTTTTTACATTGATCGTAGCAACATCTAATGCATCTTTCGATATGTCGGCGGATACAATGTAACCTTCCGGAAAAAGCTTAGCCAATGTTATGGCAACACAACCTGAACCCGTTCCGATTTCAAGAATTTTCGGCGCTTCCGGAACCAATGAACGAATGACTTCGATGCTATGCTCCGTATCGTATCGCGGAATCAGAACGCGTTCGTCGACATAAAAGCTTTCGCCCATAAAATAAGCTTTGTGAAGGATATAAGGTAGAGGTCTTCCCTTCTTGACATCCTCCAAGGCAGAATAAAGGCTCCTAGTTTCTTTTGATGTGAGCTTACGATCAGGTTGAAGAATAAAATCTTTTCTCGTAACCTTTATAAGCTCCTCCAATAGATCATATGCCTTAATTTCCTCGCCTTTTCCAAAGGCATCGAGACATAAATGAAAGGCCTCTCTTAATTCCATGTGTCGTCTTCTCCATCTTCAGGAAGTACGGCCTTCAAAGATGCGATCCCCACTTCCATTTGTTCCTCATTAGGTTCCTTGACGGTAAAATACTTTTGGATCATAAGGCCGGGATAACGCAATATGAGAGTTAGACGATTATCGTATTTTCCAATTAAGCGATTAACTTCAAATCCGATACCTGCAATCACCGGGAACATTAGTAGCCGCACGATAATCCGCCCTAATAAAGAAGGCCATCCGAAAAAAGATAGCACGACGACGGAAATAACCAACACCATAAAGAGAAAGCTCGTGCCACAGCGAGGATGAAGTCTAGAATACTTACGTACCTCATCCACTGTAAGGGGTGCTCCCGCTTCATAGCAGGCGATGGATTTATGTTCGGCCCCGTGATATTGGAAGACCCTGGCAATATCCTTCTGCTTGGAAATAAGTCCTAAATAGAGGAAGAAGATAAAAATGCGGAAAACGCCCTCCATTAAATTAAGCAAAATATGATTTTCAATTTTAGATTGGAAAAAAGTCGCCATTAAATTCGGTAAAATCATAAAGAAAATAACCGCCGACAAAAGAGAAATCAATACGGAGAGCACTTCTTCCATTTTTTTATGGTGTTTAGGGAAATGCTTTTCTAAAAATCCCTCTTCATCCTCATCAACTTCCCAAAACGAAGCCGAATAAATAATAGCATCTACACCGACGAGCATAGCCTCGATCAGTTTAACAGCACCGCGTAAAATAGGAACATTTAAAAAGGGAACCCGTTCTAAAATACTGTTATTTTTTTCGATACGCATGGCGATGTCGCCGTCAGGCTTGCGAACGGCGTAAGCCGTTTTGGAAGGTCCTTTCATCATGACGCCCTCGATGAGCGCTTGCCCGCCGATAGTGGTCTTAAAGGATTGTTTCATATAGTTAAGATACTCCTTATAAAAAAAGGTCCGCTTCCACGGACCATTCTTTATCTCTTATATTTTTTGTTAAATTTATCAATACGTCCGCCAGTATCCGTAAACTTTTGGCGTCCTGTGAAGAAAGGATGACATTCGGAACAAACTTCCACTTTTAAATCCTCTTTTACAGAGCCCGTCTTGAAGGTGTTGCCGCAAGCGCAGGTTACAGTTGCTTCTTTGTATTCGGGATGGATACCTTTTTTCATCTGTCCACACTCCTTTCTCTAAAATTTTACTCAATTACTAACTAATTTAGGATAACATACGCACCCTGAATTGTCAATTACTTTGCGTATTCCGGCTTGTGATTTAAATCGTGAACGCTGTCGATAAAACGAACCGTGCGAGAAGGTAATCTCAATACAAGGGATTGTGTCGATGCCTTATTCCCCTTCATAAAATGAACGCCCTTCAATAAATCGCCGTTGGAAACACCGGTTGCGGAAAAAATGACATCATCGCCTTTTACTAAATCATCGATCGTATAGATCTTTCCTTCTTCCGCCGGACTCTTTTCGATTCTGGAAAGTTGTGCGTCGTCGAAGTGAACGAGGCGTCCTTGAAAATCTCCGCCGAGGCATTTTAATGCCGCTGCTGCCACGACACCTTCAGGCGCCCCGCCGATACCCATAATTAAATCGATACCGCTTTCTTCAAAACAAGTATAAATCGCCGTCACAATGTCGCCGTCACTTATTTTTCGGATGCGGGCACCGGTTTTACGAATCTCTTGAATGAGATCGTCGTGACGCGGACGATCCAATACGGAAACCGTAATATCCTCCATAGACTTGCCTACTGCTTCTGCAACCCGTTTTATATTATTTTCGACGGTGTCGTCCAACTGAATTTTACCTTTTGCCGCAGGTCCGCAAGCAATCTTTTTCATGTATACGTCGGGAGCGTGAAGCAGGCATCCCTCAGGCGCTACAGCCACAACGGCGATGGCATTGTTCATACCGTTGCTTATGGCCGTCGTACCGTCGATGGGATCCACGGCAATGTCCACCGCCACGTCGTCATTTTGGCGTGTGCCGATTTCTTCGCCAATATAAAGCATGGGGGCTTCATCGATTTCCCCTTCGCCAATGACGACGGTTCCGTTAATATGCACCGTATCAAACATGCGACGCATAGCATCGACAGCTGCGCCGTCTGCACCGTTTTTGTCGCCTTTGCCTAAGAATTTTGCGCCGGAAAGAGCGGCCGCTTCAGTAACACGTGCTATATTCAGACTTAAATCTCTATCCATTCGCTCTCCTCGTTCCTTCGAAATCCTTGTTAAATTGATCGATCCCCTTGTCGGTTAAAGGATGGCTTACCATTTGTTTGAAGACTTTATAGGGCACGGTAGCAATGTGAGCTCCTGCCATAGCCGCTTGTTGTACATGCAGCGAATGACGTACGCTTGCGGCAATTATTTCGCTTTCATAACCATAAAAGTCGATGATTTCCGCCAGGGATTTAATTAAATCCATACCGTCGTTTCCAATATCATCTAATCGACCGATAAAGGGACTAATATAGCTGGCCCCTGATTGTAGTGCAAGTAAAGCCTGATTGACCGAAAAAATCAGAGTGCAGTTGGTAGGAATACCCACCTCTTCCAGGGCACGAATAGCTTTTAAACCTTCGGTCGTCATGGGAATTTTTACGACTACATTTTTATGGATGTCGTGAAGTGCTTTCCCTTCTCGAATCATGCTTTCCGCATCTTCCGATGTTACTTCGGCACTAATAGGGCCGTCGACGATAGATGTGATCTCTTTGATTACTTCTTCAAAGACCACATCTTTTTCTTTTGCTATAAGGCTGGGATTAGTCGTAACGCCGGAAATAACGCCCCAGGATTCGATCGCTTTTATCTCTTCAATGTTTGCTGTATCAATAAAAAACTTCATTATTTCCAAGCCTTACCGTCACTGCCGAATACTTTGATTTTTTCTTTTACCGTGTCGGCCATGCGGGCGCGAGCAGGTTTCAAGATTTTACGAGGATCGATTTCGCTCGGATTTGCTTCGACAAATTCCTTAACGGAAGTTGCAAAACTTGCGCGAATATCCGTGTCGATGTTGATTTTACGAATACCTGCTTTTACTGCGTTTTCGAGGGTGTCGTAGGGAACACCGCTAGAGCCGTGGAGTACGAGGGGTACGGAGACTACGCGATCGATTTCTTTAATACGTTCAATATCGACTTTAGGTTCACCTTTATACACACCGTGTGCCGTACCGACGGCGATGGCAAGAGAATCCACGCCGGTTTCCTCTACGAAAATACGCGCTTCTTCGGGATCTGTATAAGTGGCTTCCGCTTCAGAAACTACGATATGATCTTCCGTTCCGCCGATTTTACCGAGTTCCGCTTCTACCGATACACCTACGGAATGGGCGATGCGCACAATTTCTTTTGTAAGACGAATGTTTTCTTCCAATTCATGCTTTGATGCGTCGATCATAACGGAGGTAAAGCCATTGCGAATACATTTCATAATTTCATCGAAATCTGTACCGTGATCCAAGTGGAGCGCCATAGGAACGTCGATTAATCCCGCCGTGGTTTTTACGAGAGAGGTGATGTATTCGACGCCTGCATACTTAATGGCGCCTTGAGAGGCTTGTAAAATAACCGGTGCCTTTAAATCTCCTGCTGCCTCTGCAATAGCTTGAATAATTTCCATATTATTAACATTAAATGCACCGACGGCATATCCGTTTTGATCGGCGTGTTCAAGTATTTGTTTTCCTGTAACTAACATAAACATATCCTTTCTCTAATCGATTGATTCCAAAAGTACAACGGCCATTGCCGTCATGCCCTCTTTTCTTCCTTCATACCCCATTTTTTCCGAAGTTGTCGCTTTCACGGAAATATCGTCCATGTCTTTCCCGCAAACACGAGCAATGTTTTTACGCATATCGTCGATAAAAGGGGCAAGTTTCGGCGATTGGGCAATAATGGTACTGTCGATATTTCCGATGCGGTAGCCTTTTTCTTTTGCCAGTTCTACGACCTCTTCCATCATTTTTAAACTGGACGCATCTTTAAAGGCAGGGTCCGTGTCGGGAAATAATTTACCGATATCGCCCAAGGCCAAAGCGCCTAAAATGGCATCTTCGATGGCGTGGACGAGAACATCGGCATCAGAGTGGCCTAAAAGTCCTTTTTCATGGGGAACTTTTACGCCGCCCAAAATCAAGTCGCGATCCTCCACGAGGGCGTGAACATCGTATCCTATTCCAATTTTCATTCTTCCATCCTATCTGAATAAATAGCATCTGCAAAAATTAAATCTTCAGGTGTTGTAATTTTAATATTTTTATAGGATCCTCGAATAAGGCGTACTTTTTTCCCCGTTTTTTCTACGAGAGAACAGTCGTCCGTTCCGTAATATCCTTCTTCATACGCCTGTTTATAGGCGCTAATTAAAACTTCCTTGTGAAAACCCTGGGGCGTTTGAATGGCGAAAAGCTTTGAGCGATCCGGCGTAAACTGTGCCCAGTCTCCGTCTTCGCTGATTTTCACCGTATCCTTCATCGGCGTCATGAGACAGCAGGCGCCTGATGTACGTGCCCCCTCGATGACCGATAAAATTTCCCTTTCTGTGACAAAAGGCCGGGCACCGTCATGGGTCAAAATAATGCCGTCAAAGTTTTCTAAATAACGTAAACCTTCCCATATGCTGTCTTGTCGTTCATCGCCTCCGAGAACGATGGATACTTCGTGATGAAGCTCCATGGTCTTTAGAATGGTGCGCATCATCTCTTCCTCGCCGGAGCGTATGAGAAGTATAATCTTATCGATCTCACTCAAACCGTCGAAAATTTCGATAGTGTGACGGATCATGGGCTTTCCGTGAATAGGAAGGTATTGCTTATTCTGGCTGATGCGCATGCGCTTCCCCATTCCGGCCGCGGCGATTAAGACGCACACTTTTTCGCTATTCATCCCTCGACCCCTTTTCCAAATTTTGGGAGAAGTCGATATTGTTAAGGGCGTAAGCTATAATATCGCGCGCCATGGGAGCGGCAACGCTGCCGCCTGATCGGCCCGCTTGCTCGACGATAACGGCAACGGCCACTTGAGGATCATTGGCGGGAGCATAGCCGATAAACCACGCGTGGTTTTCACCCGATGCATTTTCTGCTGATCCGGTTTTACCCGCCACTTTAACGCGGCGCATGGCGGCGCGTTTCCCCGTACCGTTTTGAACGACTGAGAGCATGAACTCGTTAAGTTTTTTAGCTGTTTCCTCAGAAATGGAATCTTGCAAAACTTTAGGTTCATGTTTACGAATACTTTTACCTTTAGGATCTTCCACTTCTTTTACGAGAATGGGCTCCATCATTTTTCCGTCATTGGCGACAGTACTTGCCACCATGGCCATGTGAAGCGGCGTAACTAAAACATCACCTTGTCCAATGGCAGACGCCGCTAGGGTCGTCTTCGGAATATTCTTTTTGTAATCAAATACCGAAGGCGATACGGGAAGATCAAAGGGAATTTTTTTATTGAAATAGAATTGATCTGCTGTCGATCCCAAACGTTCCTTACCGAGTTTAGCACCTTTTGAAACAAAATAAGTGTTAATAGAATGGGTAATGGCGTCTTTTAAATCGACATTTCCGTAAATGCTTCCTTCCGCATTTTTAAATTCTCGTCCGTCGATAGTTTGCGATCCTTTATCGTCGTAATTCAGGTTTAAATTACTGTCGAGTAATGAGGCTGCCGTAATAATCTTAAAAGTTGAACCGGGAGGATACCTCCCGTTAATGGAGCGATTTAATAGGGCACCCGCTTTATTCTTTTGTAGAGAATTCCAATCTTCCGCTACAGACATGGCGTTGAAATCCGGCAAAGAGGCCATGGCATAAATCTCTCCCGTTTTCGGATTCATAACCACAATGCTGCCGCGCTCTGCGTTTTCTTCCAAAAGTTCCCGCGCCTTCGATTGCACCTGTGTATCTACCGTTAAAATAAGAGAATTCCCGCCCTGCTTTTTATTGCTGAGCCAATTGGAAATTTGGACTATGGCGCGATTGCTGTTTCGATTCAACAAATCGTCGTTATGACTTGCTTCAAGTCCGCTCTTGCCAAGCGAAGGATGAGAATAGCCGATCATATGGGAATAAAGAGTAGGATAAGTATACTCTCTATGATAGTGGCCGGGCTCCCCTTTCGATGTTGCGAGGAGTTCGCCGTTGCGATCGTAAATATCTCCTCGTTTAATTTGAGCTTCTTCAATATAACCCCGACGATTGGATGGATGGTTGCGCACGGTCTCCGCTTCGAAAAGATAAAAATACGTGAGGTAGACGATGGCGCCTAAGAATAACGCGATTAAACCTACCATAAGGATGACGATTCGCCTAAGCTCTGATTTGTTCATCGTTCACCTCATGCTTTCCGTCTCGTTCATACTTCCAGGAAAGATCCTCAGAAGCTACCTGCAAAATTCCAAGCGCGATGAAACTCGACAAAATAGAACTTCCCCCATAAGACATAAAGGGCAAAGTTATCCCCGTCATAGGTATAAGTTTCGTTACACCGCCGATATTTAAAAACGCCTGTATGGAAATCATAACCGTTGCGGAAATTGCCAGAATTCTGTAAAACTTATACTCTTGCTCGAGGGCAATTTTAATGCCTCGATAAACCAATAGAATGTAAAGAAGAATAATGGCGAACCCGGCAAAAAGTCCCATTTCCTCACAAATAACGGGGAAAATAAAGTCCGATACCGATACGGGGATAAGTTCCGGATGTCCAAAACCGATGCCCACACCGAAAAATCCGCCCTCTGCAATGGCGAAGAGGGACTGCACGATCTGACGTCCCGAGGTGTAAACATCCTTCCATGGATCCAACCACAAATCGAAACGAACGCGTACGTGGGAGAATAAAAAGTATCCCGCAATGGCACCTAAAACCAATAATACAATATTGATAAGAACGGCTTTAATATCCGGGTCATAGACAAACTGAACAGACATATACATAGCCATAAACATAACGGCCGTTCCCAAGTCCCTTTGAATGAAAAGCATGAGAACGAAAAAATAGATGATGGCCATTATAATGTAACTGGCATAGGGATACTTCTTATATTTTTCATAATTCGTATAAAAGCTCCCCAGTATAAACATCAGCAAGATTTTAATAAATTCCGTAGGTTGAAAGCCGATAGAACCGAACTCGAGCCAGTTTTTTGCGCCGCCTTCCGCCTTCCCGAATATCAGAGTGGATAGAAAAAGCAACACACTAATAATCAGTGCTAAGGATCCGTAGCGTTCCAAATTAGGAAAAATTCGCACTACAAAATAGGTGGCATAAAAAAGCAGAACGCCGATAAAGGCCCACTGCAGCTGTCTAATACCGATGGCAGGCTTGATTCTAAAAATAGTGACAACGCCGATCGTTAAAAGTAAGGATATAATGAGAAAAATATAATTGTCCCCGGTCGTAATTTTTCCCAGTATAAAATTCGAAATATAGATGACAAAAACAAGGCCGCCCGTTAAGAATAACAGTTGGCGGTCGAGATCTCCTTCATAAGTATAAAAAACCAAAATAATGGCCAATACTTCAAAGATCAAGAGAATATCCCGAGGTCGTTTTAATAATTTATTGATCACGATCCACCTACTTTGCTTGATCTACAAATAAAAACTGAATAAAGCCGACGCCGATCCGGTCGCCGTTTTTAAGTTCCGCTTCATCGTATAATGTTTGGCCGTTTAAAAAAGTACCATTGGCGCTGTGCAGATCACGAATATAATAATGGCCGTTTTCTTCCTGAATGACCAAATGATTTTTAGATACGAAATTATCTTTAATCACGATGTCATTTTTACTGCTGCGGCCCAGCTTCGTAAGACCTTTTAACACATAGTACTCCTGCATTTTAAAATTTAAAGAATCTAATCGGTTAACTACTTTTAAATAGGCTTCATCCTTATTCGCGTCTATCGAACGCATGGAACGAATATCCAAATAAATCATTCGAATAATGGTGAAGATAAATAAGTAGATGATTAATATAAAAATGTATTTAAATAACTGCGAAAGTAATAAAATCATCGTCCACCTCAACTTAATTTTACATAAATATTATCACAGAAATCGCTTATTTTCAACGAGTCGGCTCTTATGAAGCCATGGATTTAAGAGAAGAAATTCCTAAATTATGTTAAAATATAGCGATGATGACTATGGAAATTAAACGCATTAGAAAATTAAATAATCTCTTTGTCGTCGATCTGAATGACGAAATCTCCTTGAGTTTGCCGGAGTCGGTTTTTGTGCGGCACAATCTCTACAAGGGAAAAGAGCTTGGTGAAGAGGATCTTTTGGATATCCGAAAAGACGGCGAACGCCAAATTGCCATCGACTTTGCTCTTAAAAAGCTTCGCAATCGAAAGACGACATGGGAAATTAAAGATCTGCTGTTCAAAGAAGGTATAGACGAGGATGCGATATTAGCCGCTGTCGATTATCTGCAAGACTACGGCTTTTTAAATGATCGAGAGTACGCCGAACTGTATGCTCGCGACAAACGGAATCTTAACGGCTATGGGCCGGTTAAAATTCGTTATCTCTTAAAACAAAAAGGCGTCGACGACGAACTTATCGCCGATGCGCTTGAACATTTTACACAGGATGATGAAATTGAATTGGTGGAAAAGATCGTCCATAAGAAATACGTTCGAAACCGGAATTTATCCAAGGAGAAAACGAAGATCATTCGCTTCCTCCTTTCTCGCGGATTTGAATATTCTGCTATTAAGGCGGTGCTTAGTCAATGGCCGTAACACATTACGTCTATATTTTGGAATGTAGCGATAAGAGTTTTTATACCGGCTACACCACCAATCCTAAACGTCGATTATCAGAACACAATAAGGGAACGGCGTCAAAATATACTCGTAGTCGCCTACCCGTTTCCATGGTCTATTTAGAATCAGTAGCCGATAAATCGACGGGTTTAAAAAGAGAACTCGCTATTAAAAGTCTAACACGCGAAAAAAAGAAACAGCTTATAGAAAAAGGAGGCGGTTGTCTTGTCCCGACAAGAGATAAGGAGCTTAAATGAAGCTAAGAGCTTGATCAACATTTCCATGACGACCGGTCAAATGCTCATTAAAAACGGCGCCGAAATCTATCGTGCCGAAGATACCATCGAACGTATGATTTCTTCGATGAAAAGCATTACAGAGGTCGATGTCTTTGGCTTAAATTCCGCCATTTTCGTCTCGGCGGAATATGAAAATGAAACCATTACCATGTTTAAAGATATCGAAAACGGCGGCGTTAATCTCAATCAAATCGACGCCCTCAACACGTTCTCCAGACGTTTTGTAGCCGGCGAAATATCAATTCAAGATGCACGAAACGAACTGATCGCTCTCTCCAAAGCTACTAAGCGTTCTCTACCCGTTACCATGTTTTTTACGGGCCTATGTAGTGCCTCCTTTGCCGTTTTATTCGGCGGCACTTGGTACGACTTTGCCTACACCTTTTTCGTCGGCTTCATCTTAAATTATTGCATGCGTTTCACGGCACGCTATAATGTTTCTTTTTTCCCCGAATCCTTTATCGGTACCCTCGTTGTTTCCATTCTCGCATTAATCGGGGTTAAGGCAATGCCCGTTCTTCACATGGATATGATCATCATCGGTGCCATAATGCCCCTTGTACCCGGCATGGCGGTAACCAATTCCTTCCGTGATATTATCAGCGGCGATTATGTATCCGGACTCATCGGTATTACAAAGGGAATCTTCGTTGCCCTTGCCATTGCATTAGGCGTCGGCGTTATTTTAAATTTGGAAAAAATGATTGGAGCGTAATATGACCCTTACAAAAGCTCTCATTATGTTTTGTGTTTCTTTTTGCGGCGCCCTGGGCTACGCTATACCTGTGGAAGCTCCAAAGCGATCTCTTTTTTCAAGCTGTTTAAGTGGTGCTGTTTCCTATCTTCTGTATTTGAAGATTATAGATTTAGACGGCAATGCTTTCTTCGGAGCTTTTCTCGCCGCATTTTTAATCGGTATTCTCGGCGAACTTTTTTCCCGGTATTACAAAATGCCTGCCACTATTTTTATTATGCCGCCTTTGATTATTTTGGTTCCCGGCGGTGGTATGTATTACACCATGAGTTATTTAATTCAAGATAATATGGACATGTTTCTCCGCGAAGCGGTCAACACATTCTCTATCGCCATTGCTCTTTCTTTAGGAATTGTGGCGTCGGGTATGTTTTCAAAATCTCTCCGCGCCTTCCGACGACGTTCCATTCATAAAGGTCAACCACGTTTAGATCATTGGCGAGACTCTATGTAATAGAAAAGCCATAGTTCAGAAATTTCAAACTGAACTATGGCTCTTTTTATAATATCTTAATCATTTTCAGTTGGCCTCGATTCCCATTTTTTTTATCAGCTTTTTTCAAAACAATAAAGCTGAGAACAAAGGAAAGAGCACCTAAGCCAAATATATAGAGATCGCGATTCGCTAAACTTTTCGGCAGCAAGAACTGGCCAATAAAAATTAAAGCGAGAAACGCCGCTAATGGTATGCCATAGACTTTATAGATAGACTGTAAGACGAAATGATCGTTTACATAAAGTTCTACCGTGTCGCCGGCTTCAGCGTTTAAATCGTTGGATACGGAAATAAATTCAGACTTTGATTCACATGCCGTACTGGTACAAGTCGCGCACCCCGAACCGCAAGCTCCTTTCCGTGTCACTTCCATATAGGCCATGCCTTTATTAACCGATAAAACACGCCCAATTTGAATCATGCTATCACTCCTCTATAACGCGAATATGCACCTCTTCAAGTTGTTTTTTCGAGAGACCTACAGGTGCACCGGTTAACAAGTCGCTTGCCGATTGTGTTTTAGGGAATGCAATAACATGGCGCATATTCTTTTCGCCGGTCAGCAACATAATTAATCGATCCAATCCATAGGCTAGGCCGCCGTGTGGCGGTGCACCGTATTTAAAGGCTTCCAACAAGAAGCCAAATTTATCTTGTGCTTCTTCTTCCGTAAAGCCTAATGCTTTAAACATTTTCTTTTGAATTTGTCCGTCATGAATACGAATGGAGCCGCCGCCCATTTCGTCGCCGTTCATGACAATGTCATAAGCCTTCGCACGGCAATTGGCGGGGTCGGTTTCAATTTTGTCGATATCTTCATCCATAGGTGCCGTGAAAGGATGGTGTTTTGCCACGTAACGCTCTTCTTCGTCGTCGTATTCGAATAAGGGGAATTCGACGATCCAAAGAGGTGCAATGACATCTTTCGGAATTAAATCCATTTCATCGGCAATATGGTTTCGAAGATTTCCGAGAGCAGCAAAGACCACGTCGTTTTTATCGGCGACGAATAAAATTAAATCCCCCGCTTCCCCATCGACGCGCTCGATAATACTCTTCATAACATCGTCGCCAATAAATTTAAGTATCGGCGATTGAATATCGTCTTCTTTTATCTTAGCCCATGCCAGGCCCTTCGCCTTAAAGTCTTTTACGAAGGACTCCAACTTGTCGATTTTCTTACGGGAATAAAATTCCTCGCCGCCTTTTACGACAATGGCACGTACGCTGCCGCCGGATGAAACGGCACCGGAAAATACTTTAAAGTCACAGTTCTCTACGATGTCGGATACGTTTTTAAGTTCCATTCCGAAACGAACATCCGGTTTATCCACGCCATAGCGATCCATCGCTTCCCGATAGGTCATGCGATCGAAAGGCGTCTTTAAGTCTACATCGAGCACTTCTTTAAAGAGCATTTTTAAATAACGCTCGTTAATTTCCATTACATCGTCCGCTTCCACAAAGCTCAGTTCCATATCGATTTGCGTAAATTCAGGTTGACGATTGAAACGCAAATCTTCATCTCTGAAACAACGGGCGATTTGAATATAACGATCAAATCCCGACACCATCAATAATTGTTTCATTAATTGAGGCGATTGAGGTAAAGCATAAAATGCACCGTCGTGGATACGGCTCGGCACGAGATAATCCCTCGCCCCTTCCGGCGTCGGCTTGTTTAACATGGGAGTTTCAACTTCCACAAAACCTTCGTCGTAGAAGAAGTCCCTCGTCAATTTATATACCCGGGAACGCGTCCTTAAAACCTGTTGACTGTGAGGTTTACGTAAATCAAGTGTGCGATATTTTAAACGAAGGTCGTCGCTTACGTCGTCGTCATCTTTGACATAAATCGGAGGAACTTCGGACTCATTAAGAATCTTTAATTCGCGAGCCAAAATTTCAATATGACCCGTCGGAATGTTTTCGTTAACGGCACTGCGGGCCCTGACATTCCCTTCGACAGCTACGACAAATTCAGAACGTAAAGACGTTGCTTTTTCAAATACACTTTCGTCCACTTCACTATCGAAAACGACTTGAACGATACCCGTGTAATCGCGAACATCGGTAAATACAAGTGCCCCCAGATTTCTGGATTTTTGCACCCAACCCATAATCGTGACCGGACGATCGATATATTCTTCATTTAATGTTCCGCATAAATGTGTGCGCTTTAATGTTCCCAGTGATTCTCCCATGATTCCTCCTAACAAATTCTTTCATCTATCTTTTTAAGCCAGTGCGCCCTCTCGTCTCCTGAAGAACTATCGGCCAACATTTGCCAAATATATTTTGCTGCATGGTCCATGCCTTGACATCCTGCCAAAAGCAGAACATCTCCCGGCTCGACCTTTGGAAGTATGGCATCGATGGCCTCCTTCAGGGAATCGATGACAGGTACGGAATGGCCTGCTTTTTCCATTTCGCTTAAAAAAGCTTCGAGCTCTTTGTCCGTCACCACGTCTTTAGACGATACTACCTCGACGGATTTTGTCGCTATAAAATCTTTAAGAGGCAGTTTCGGCATCCACTTGACGGTTTCTTCCGCATTTTCGCGATTAAGTTCCGCTCCCCTGCCGCCGCGAACGGCGTAAAGTAGATGCAAATTCTTATAATCCATACGACATAATGTTTCCAGCGTAACGGCAATATTTTTAACATTGGCGTAATGATCGTCGATGATCATATACTCTTTATTATAGATCAACTCGAAGCGTCTTTCGACTCCTCTGAAATTATATAATGCTTTTTGAATAATGGACGGTTCCACGCCCACCAATAAACCGAAGCTAATGGCTACCATGGCATTTAAAACTGTATGAAATCCCGTTACCTGAAGCTCGATGGGGAGATCCAATTTTTTGAGAGACCACTTACCGGCCTTATGATCATCCTTTACCGAGTAAATAAATTTAGGAAAACCGCTCGAAATATCTATATCCGAAACACCAATTAAGGCATCTTTTTCAGCACCTGCCGTAAAAACTTGTCCCTCCGTCTTATCTTTCAGATTCTCAATAAGCGGGGCGTCGATGTTTAAGATAACCGCCGTTTCTTTATCCGCATGGCGAATTAAACGACTTTTAAAACGGAAGTAATTTTCAAATGTTCCGTGTTGCTCCAAGTGTTCAACGGAAATATTATTGAAACTGACTATATCGTAATCAATTCCTCGGCTTCGATAAAGTTCTTGGGCCGAAGAAGATACTTCCATTACCACAACTTCTACACCGCTATCCGCCATGTTGCGCAAATGCTTTTGCAGATGAATGGACTCCGGGGTCGTTAAAATCGAAGGAATGGAAACATCCTTATATTGGACTTCAACTGTTCCGATAACGCCTACTTCAAAACCTGCGGCCTTAAAAATATCCCGCATCATGTAGGCTGTAGAGGTTTTTCCGTTGGTGGCCGTTACACCGTAAACCTTCATTTCTTTGGAAGGATCGCCGTAAAATGCGCAGGCCAGGTCGGCAAGCGCCATCCGTGGATTTTCAACGACGATTTGCGGAACATCGATCGATACTTCGTGATCGCATACAATTAACGCTGCGCCGCGCTTAATAGCCTCTTCGATATAATCATGACCGTCAACTAAAACGCCTTTCATGGCGACGAAAATGTCGCCCTCTCCGATTTCTCTCGAATCATTTGAAATATGGGGAATGTCCAATTCCTCGTCTATGCTGCCGATTCGTTTTTGAATCTCTACTCGTTCCAGTAAAGTCTTTAACTTCATAAAATGTCTCCCAAATACCTTTTCTTTTTGCCGATGATTTCCCCAAATCGATCGGTATAATCTCTCATATTTCTAAAATTGGAAAATTTGCGAATAGTCTTTCCCTTTTTGTCTACCAATTTTGTCGTCGATGACATGCCTACGCCCAAAACCGAATGGATCTCCTCCATCATAATCATATTATAAAGATTGTCGTGACCTTCCCTCGAAAATCCGATATTCGATCCATTACCCATGATCCGCTTTTGACGGTATAGGTAATAGGGATGGTAGCCCGCCTCGTCCATGCGCTTCATAGAATAATTCTGCATCCGACGAATATTTTTGGTATATACCCCTTCGTTTTCAAATAACTTGGATCCATTTTTAAGGGACAAGACGTGAATCGTAATATTTTCCGGATTTAAAGCGATGATTTCATCAAATGTGTGGGCAACTTCGGGTATTCCTTCATCGCCGAGCCCCAAAATCAGGTCCATATTAATTTCAAAATCCGTTAGCTCCCGCACCATATCGTACGCTCGCTTAATATCTTCGCTCTTATGCGGCCGCTTCACCCTTTTTAAAGTTTCATCCACCATGGTTTGGGGGTTAATGCTTATACGCGTAACAGGATATTCTTTTAGCATATTCAAAAGATTTTCATCGATGGTTTCAGGTCTGCCCGCTTCCAACGTAAATTCGACAGGCTTTAGATTTGTCAGTCGATCCAATAATTTACTAAGCATTGGAAGCGGTATGGAAGTCGGCGTTCCGCCGCCAATGTAAATTGTCGTGGGATCTTCTTTAATTGTTCCCAATACGTAGTCCAGTTCCTTTAAGAGGTAATCCATATAAAGTTCGACAGCATCGAGATTATCGCTCCTAATCGTGGGATAGCTGCAGTAATCGCAACGGGTTGCACAAAAGGGAATGTGAATGTAAAGAGAATAACCTTTCCCCTTGATTCCATCGGTCTTTTCGCTTTCCAACAAGGCGATATCCATTAAAAGATCCGCCATATACGGGCTGAGTAAATATTCGTCGATTAAATACGCCTTTGTTTTTTCGTCACCTAAAAGGCGCCTCTGTTTTTGAAGAAATTTAATAGGACGCGTGCCGGTAAGGGTTCCCCATAGGCAATCCTCTTTAGAATCATGTTCAATATCGCGCACAATCCAAGATGCAATGGCGCGCTTAGCCTCATATTCATCTTTAAAATTAAAATCTTTTTCAAAGCGATCCTCGCCGATTACGAGGACGGCTTTTTTTATATCCCCAATCGTTTCAATGGACAGAAAAAGCTCGCCGGATGTTTCGTAATACGGAAAATAGATTCGGAGAAGTTCATAAAATGTATGAATCTCCGAATCTGTACCTTTTACAATGCGAATCATAGGACGTGTTGCATATAGGGATTAATACGCTTTTCGATGCCGATAGAGGTTTCAGGGCCGTGACCGGGTAAAACTCTTAAATTTTCATCGACCTGTGCAAGTTTGCGCAATGAGTGCATCATAGCTTGCATGTCCCCTCCCGGAAAATCTGTACGACCTATAGAGCCCTGAAATAAAGTATCCCCACTTAAAAGGAGATTCCCATAAAAATAACAAACCGAACCGGGGGTATGCCCCGCTGTTTGCATCACTTTAATTTTACCGCAGTCCAATTCGATCGTGTCACCGTCATTTAATAGGACATCCGGTTCTTTATCGGGCACCTCTCCGCCCATCATGGCAATAAATTGAGGCACTTGATGGTTGAAGTTTTCCAATTCATCTTTATCCATGTATACTTTTACGCCGAGAGCATCGCGCACCTGATTAAGTGCCGCTACGTGATCTCCATGAGCGTGGGTCAATAAAATCGCTTCAATGGTTAAGCCCAGATGCTCGACCTCGGCTAAAATACGACCGGATTCAGCACCCGGATCCACAATAAATCCTTTTTTATTTTTTTCATTGTAGACGATGTAGCAATTGGTCGTACCGCCGACTAAAACAGTTTTAAAAGCCATTAAAAACCCCTTTCGCTATCCAATAAAATAGTAACCGGTCCATCCGCCACCATATCAATGGACATATCGGCACCAAACTTTCCGCGAGCTACGGAAAAGCCCTTAGATTCCACGTACCGAATTAAATCTTCATACATGGGTTCGGAGACATCACCTTTCGCCGCGCGAATGTAGCTCGGACGATTGCCTTTTCGGCCGTCGCCATAAAGGGTGAACTGGCTGACAATCATAATCTCGCTTCCGCTATCTGCAGCATTTACGTTCATGACGCCCTCTTCATCTTCGAAAATACGAAGGCCGACTATTTTATTTCCGATGTACTCCATGTCTTTTTTCGTATCTTCCGTCGATACGCCGACTAAAACCATCATCCCTCTTTCGATGGATGAAATGAACTCGCCGTCGACCGTGACGGCGGCACGTTTAACGCGTTGAACCACTGCGCGCATAATTCCTCCTTAACCGCTTACGCGATAGACTTCTATGACATGCTGAATATTTTCAAGCTTTTTAATCAACCGTTGCAATTCTTCAATGTGGTGAATACGGACGGTAGTACGAATTACGAGCATTCCCTCTTTGTTTTCTCTGGCAGATAGATTTTGAATATCGAGACGGGCATCATGAATCCGATTGGCTATATCAGCGAGTACATTGCTCTTGCTGTCTGCTCGTACTTCAAGTTCCGCACTATAGGTTTCCTGTTCATCTATATCCCAACGAACGGGGATAAGCCGTTCTTCATTCATATTATTTTTTAGATTAATGCAATCGGATCGATGAACGCTTACGCCGCGTCCCATGGTAATAAAACCGACGATTTCATCTCCGGGAACCGGTGTACAGCACTTGGCAATACGTACTTTTACATTGTCTATCCCCCTGACGATAACACCGCCTGTACTGCGATGATCCGGCCGTGACGACGTCGTAAATTCATCCGTATCGAATGATGCAGGATGGGAAAGCTGCATCTCTTCTTTATAATGTTCCGTAAGTTTCGCCGTGACTTGGCGCACGCTCATGCTGCCATAGCCTATTTGAGCGTATAGATCGTCGAGGTTATCAAATTTTAGTCGTTCTCTGACATCCTCCATCCAGTCTTCGCGAATAACTTCATTCGGTTTTAAGCCTATGCGTTTAATTTCCTGCTCGATCATCACCTGACCTTTGGCAATATTCTTATCGCGATCTTTCACTTTAAAATACTGTCTGATTTTTGTCCGAGCTTGGGGACTGGCGACGATGGAAAGCCAATCCAGAGAAGGCTCCGAATTTTTATTGGTAATGACTTCGACGATTTCTCCGTTTTTAAGTTTATGACTCAAAGGCACAATGCGACCATTAATTTTGGCGCCGACACAGGTATTCCCTACTGCCGTGTGCACGCGGTAGGCAAAGTCGATCGGCGTTGAATTATCCGGCAAATTGATAACGTCGCCGTTAGGTGTAAATACAAAAACTTCGTCGGCGAAAAAGTCCACCTTCAGAGTTTCCATAAACTCGTTGGGATCTTTTAAGTCTTTTTGCCATTCCAATAATTGGCGCAACCAGGTGAGATTTTCATCAAAGGACGTCGATTTCTTCGCGCCTTCTTTATATTTCCAGTGTGCTGCAATCCCATATTCCGCCGTCTTATGCATTTCCCAAGTCCGAATTTGAACTTCAAAAGTTTCTCCATTGTCGTCGATAACCGTCGTATGAAGGGACTGGTATTTGTTAGGCTTCGGCATGGAAATATAATCTTTAAAACGTCCGGGAATGGGCTTATACATCGTGTGCACGACGCCAAGCGCACCGTAACAATCTTTTACATCGTCTACGAGGATGCGGATAGCCTGAAGATCGTAAATTTCTTCAAAGGTCTTGCCTTTTTTCATCATCTTTTTATAGATGCTGTAAAA
>QWBY01000741.1_pt1 | contig 42410 bp, 37 predicted proteins | sample 1972471 | NCBI WGS metagenome assembly QWBY01 (sample SAMN09866722, study PRJNA288562) | Human gut metagenome isolate term6_stool, whole genome shotgun sequencing...
AATTGATGTCCACATATTTTCTCCCGCAAAAAGTCCTGCGAAATCTAAATTAAAAAATGAAACTTCAAAAAAGTCATTAACTTGTGCTCCCAAATTTAAGCTTAAATTTGAAATATGAGTAAGTCCCATTGGAATACCTAAAAGAGTTGAAGCTAAAATAGAAATCAAAATTGCTCCCTTAACTTTTTTGTAAGATAAAATTGCTATCAAACAAAGTCCAATAAGTGAAAGGACTGCACCCATAACAAGTTCTACATTTGCATCAGGGCCTCTCCATTTTGCAAAATCTACAAGGGAAACCAAGGTTGCCTCGTTACCTACAACAAGACCTGCGTTTTTTAAACCAATTATGGTAATAAACAAACCAATTCCAGGTGTCATAGCAAGTTTTATAGAATCGGGAATAGCACGAATAATTGCCTCCCTAATTCCAAGAGCTGTGATTACAATAAATAATATTCCTGAGATAAAAACAATTACAAGAGCTTGGGCATAAGAATATCCCATACCAAGCATAGTAGTATAAGCAAAAAATGCACTTAGGCCCATGCCGGGAGCTTGAGCAAAAGGAAGTTTTGCATAAAAAGCAACTAAAATTGTACCTATAAAGGCACCAAGACAAGTTCCGATAAATACACCGTTTGAAATTTTTTGAGCCATTTGGCTATCACCCATAATTTCAAAAGGCGAAGACAAAACTTGAGGGTTAATTATCAACACATATGCGATAGTGATAAAAGTAGTGATTCCAGCGATAATTTCAGTTTTTACATTAGTATTATTTTCATTAAGATGAAAAAACCTATTTAGAAAACCATTTGTTTTTGAGTCCATAAGGATCCTCCTTCATAATTTTTTTCTAATTTAATAGTTATAGTTATTTTAAGATTAACTATTAATCTTTAAAAGCCATAGCCACTTATTTACGGTAAGTCGTAGAAACTCTCAACCAATTATGAGATTATATCGCTTTTAGTCAAAACTTATCATTTGTCGACAATTAAGATAACGTTTTCTGTATTATACTACATACAACATTTATTTGTCAATAGCTTATTAGCGAAATAAAGTTGTTTTTTTAATTTTTTGTAAGATTTTTTCAAAATTTTGTAATTTTTAAAAAATAAAAATTAAAAATTCAAATTATTTTAAAAATGGGTAAATATCTATTGAGATTTTTAGGAGGACTTATGAAAAAGAAATTAAAAAATAAAAATTATCTAATCGGATTAATAATGTTCATTTTAACATTGATTTTTTCTTATATGGCTTATGTTGGAGTATTTTTTTTACACAAATATAAAGATATTTTAGAAATGTATGAAAATCCACTTGTACCTGACTTTTTTACTTTTTATATTTGGATTTTCATTTATATTTTTTCTCTTTTATTTTTGCTTTTGCCATTTATTAAAAAGCTTTCAATGACAAATGAAGAAATCTATTACGAAAAATTGATGCCACTATTTATTTTTTGGAATATGGCAAATGGAATTTATGTAGTAATGGTAAACAATAATTATCTTATGCCAGCCCTTATAGGAGCAATGGCTTATGCTTTGATTTTGATTAATCTTGTAAAAACTATTGATCAAAATAAGGATTTTTCTAAAAAATACGAATATCTTATTACTCTTCCTACAGGAATTCATGCAGGATGGATTATTTTTTCGGTTTTTACAAATATAATGATGGTTCTTTTTGAAAATAGAAAAGATTCATATTCAACTTTCGCAATAATTATAAGCCTAATTTTATTAATTCTTGCAAGTGCTGTGGTTTTATTTGTTTTTAAAGAAAACAAAAATCCAGGCTTAATTATTGGATTTTTATTTTCCTTAATTGGAATAATAGGAAAACAAAGACCATCATCAAGTTTTCAAAATTCTAATTATATTGTATTTATTGGAGCACTTGTTTTATTTATAATGACAAGCCTTGTCGCAATTTATATTTTTAAATTCATTAAAGAAAAGTAAAATTTAAAAATCCTAGCTTTTTTGCTAGGATTTTTTTTAAAATTTTATTATTTTAACTTCAAAACTATTCCAAAATTTCTTCTACAACTGGAATTGGATTTGTTTTTTCATTTGAGTAGGAAAATGTATTGTAAAAACTTTCTATCCATTCATCTGTTAGTTTTTCGTCGTGATAAACTGTTGCGAGAATATCGTCTTTTTTGATTTTATCTCCTTTTTTCACTTTCATTTCAAGTCCTACTGCATAATTTATATTATCTTCTTTCTTTTCGCGTCCTCCTCCAAGTTTCATTGACAAAATTCCAAGGTTCATTGAATGAATGTTATCAATATAACCTTCTTTTTGGGATTTCATTTGAGTTTTAAATTTTGCTTGAGGCAAAAGGCCTGGATCTTCTATTTGTTTTACATTTCCGCCTTGGTATTCAACCATTTTCTTCAACTTTTCAAAGGCTCTTCCAGATTTTATTGCATCTTCTAGCATAGCTCTTGCCTCATTTTTATTTTTTGCAATTTTGCCTTGAACAAGCATAATCTCTCCTGCTGTCATTACCAATTCTGTAAAATCTTTTGGCCCATTTCCTTTTACAGTTTCAATTGCCTCTTTTACTTCAAGAGCATTGCCGATTGTATTTCCCAAAGGTTGATTCATATCAGTAATCATTGCCTTGGTGTCTTTGCCAAGTTTTTTTCCTATATTTATCATTGCATTAGCTAATTTTTTGGCATCTTCAATTGTGTGCATGAAAGCACCTTCTCCATATTTTACATCAAGTAAAATTGTGTCAGAGCCAGATGCAAGTTTTTTACTCATTATAGATGATGCAATAAGTGGAATCGAATCGACAGTTGCTGTAACATCTCTTATGGCATACAATTTTTTATCAGCTGGAACCAGCTCTCCAGTTTGACCAATAATTGCAAAGCCAATTTCATTAACCTGTTTTTTAAAATCTTCTTCTTTTAAAAATACATTGAAACCTTCTATTGATTCCAATTTATCAAGTGTTCCACCAGTGTGTCCCAAGCCACGTCCGCTCATCTTTGCAAGTTTTAAGCCACACGCAGAAATTATTGGGCCAAGAGCAAGAGAAGTTTTATCTCCAACCCCACCGGTTGAATGTTTATCAGCCTTTATTCCATTAATATCGGACAAATCAATAACATCGCCACTTTTCATCATACATTCTGCAAGCTTTGCAGTTTCATGATCTGTCATGCCATTTAAAACAATAGCCATAAGAAGGGCTGAAGTTTGATAATCAGGAATTGATTCATCCGTTACACCATCAATCCAAAATTTAATTTCCTCATCTGTTAATTCTTCTTTATTTTTCTTTTTTTCAATTATATCTACAAATCTCATCTTATCCTCCTAACTATATATAAATACCCATTTTTCAAATTTTTGAAAAATTTATATAAATCAAGAGTTTTCTTTATCAATTAATTTTTCAATATTCTTATTAAGCCTATCAAGTTGTTTAATCATAAGCCAATTTTGTGCAAATAAGGCATTGATTCCACCGCTAGCAAACATAGTAGAATTATTAAAAATAAGCTCCAAATCCTCTTTCTTTATTTCTTCTAGTTCATAATAATCAACTATTTGTTCAAACGCTTTCTCATTTTTTCTATCAAAAATCGCCATGTCATCCTCCAATCTATGTAATATTTTTACCCAATATAAAAAATATATATAAATTTCTTTTTATTATGATATTATTTATATAGGAGGATCTTATGATTAAAAAATTAATTAAGAATTTTAAACCTAATCTTTTTAGGGTTTTTCTTTTACTTATTTTATTTTTGGTTATGGGCGGAGTTTTTTTGGCAACGAATATGAGCGGAGCTGTACTTTTGATTGGAGATTTGCTTTTTATATTTGTTACCTTGCTTTTTTCAGATCATTTTGACTTGTATAAGTCCAAAAAATATAAAAATCAATTTTTAATAACCGTAGTATTTACAATTATTTTAATATTAATTTTGTCTATGGTTTTAGTTTCTTTGGATATGGATGTGAATGATTTTAAAGGATTTAAATCTATTTCTTTTAACTTATATATGCTAACCGGAGCATATATTTTATCTTTAGTCTACAAAGAGATTAGATATTTTTTGGATAAAAAAACAAAAAAATAAGAGCTATTTGCTCTTATTTTTTTAGTATATCCAAAGGATCTATAGCTTGGGGGCTTATAGATAATTTGTTTTTATTGTTGTAGAAAACAAAAATCGGGAAATTTATTTTTCCTTCTTCTAGGTATTCTCCTAGGCTTTCTAGGAAAAATTTCATGTCTTCCTTTTTTATATTTTTCTTTTCTTTTTCTAGCCAAAATGGGGATAAGGGTTTTAATTCTTCTATATCAATAAGGATTCCCACCTCATACTCCCTATTTAAAAAACTTGCCCCAAAGGCATAGATTCCATTATCATTGTCTTCTTTTTGGTCTAGATTTAGATTTTTGGGAAGATTTATTACATCTATTTCCATTACATTTGTAATTTTCCCATTTATTTTTTCAAAATTTTCTAAGATTTTATCTTTTTCCAATTGTTTTTTTACTAGATTATAATAATTTTTGTTTTTTAGCATAACCCCTCCTATTTCTGTAAATCCAAAACTGCATTTGCCATAACTTCTACTGCGGGCTTTATTGCCTTATCTGAGCAGTAGAAATTTTTGCTGTGGAGGGCTTCTTTTTTATGATTTTCTTCTCCGCTTCCAAACCAATAGAAAAATCCTGGGACTTTTTTCATATAAAAGGCAAAGTCTTCGCTTGCCATGGTTTGTCCTTCTTTTATTATATTTTCTTCTCCCAAAATTTTTTCTGATGATTTTAAAACTTTTTCATACATTTTTTCTGGATTATAGACTAGGGGAATTTTTTCTGTGTATTTTATTTCGTACTTACACTCATAGGCACAGGCTATATTTTTTACTATTTCTTCCATTCTTTTTACTGATTTTTCCAAAGATTTTTCTGAAAGTGATCTGATTGTTGCAGACAGATGGGTCCTATCTACAACCAAATTATTTTCTGAACCTCCATTTATAGAATTTACGGATAAAACTGTGGAATCAAATGGATTTGTGTTTCTTGAAATAATTGTTTGAAGAGCCATAACTATATTTGACGCACAAACTATTGGATCAATGTTTAAATGTGGCATAGATCCGTGTTGTCCCTTTCCAATAATTTCAATTTTAAAATTAACCTTTGTGCTCATAAGAGGACCTTTTTTAATTATCGCCTTGCCATAATCAATTTCCGGCCAATTGTGAAGGCCCAAAATCTTATCGATTTTCACTTTTTTAAATAGACCCTTGTCCAAATATTCCTTGGCTCCTGTCGTTATTTCTTCTGATTTTTGGAAAATAAATACCACATCACCATTTAATTTTTCCTTATTTTTTGATAAAAGTTTGGCTATAGCAAGGACAACGGATGTGTGATAATCGTGGCCGCAAGCATGCATGACCTGTTCATTTTTTGATTTGTAGGAAATTTCTGTTTCTTCTTTTTGTAAAAGAGCGTCAATATCTGCCCTAATTCCAATAACTTCTCCGTTTTTTCCAGTATTCAGCCTTGCAATTAAACCAGTTTCTATTGGAAAATCTATAATTTCTATCCCATCAATTTTTTCCAAAAAATTTCTTATAATTTTTGTTGTCCTAAATTCATTTTCAGAAATTTCTGGGTGCATGTGGATATCATGTCTTATTTTTATTATTTCTTCTAAATTTTCATTTGAAATTTCAAGCATTACCTGTTTAAAAGTCCTCCCTCTCCAAGCTCAATAAAATCTTCTTTTTTAAGGTCGATTTTTGCAAAAATTCTTGGCAAAAATATATCAAAACTTGTAAATTTTGCGTGCATACTTGCGCCCGGAACTCCAAGTAAATAAGTTTTTCCCTTCATGCCAAGAGTGAGCATATTTCCTGGTTGGACTGGCATTCCTTGGATAATAAATCTATCTGATAAATCTTTTATAGTTGATGGAGTTATATCGTCAGGATCTACACTCATTCCACCAGAAAATATAACAAGGTCAGCGTCTTCTTCTAGATATTTTTTACAAACTTTTTTTATATATTCTTTGTCATCTGGACATTTTTCAATTCCAAGAAGTTCATGGTCAAAGTGGGATAATTTTTCCCTAACTACAGGCTCAAACATATCTTTTATTCTTCCTGTAAAAACCTCATTTCCCGTAATAATTACTCCAACTTTTAATTTTTGAAATTTTTTAACTTCAAAAATCGGCTCATATTTTTTTGCAATTTTTTTAATATTTTGAACCTGATTTTCTTCGGTAAAAAGAGGAACAATCCTTCCTCCAACCAAATTATCTCCTTCATTTACAATTGAATACGAAGGAATTGTTGCAAAGGTATAATCTCCTTCCATATTTAGGTCAAAAAGTCCTTTTCTGTTTATCACAAAAAGTCCATAGGTCTTGCTTTTAAAGCCAATTTTTCCTTCTGATGGATTTGAATAGGAAATATTTTCTCCAATCAAATCATCAGAAACTTCCCTTATTGCATCTTCTTCGTGGACAAAACCCGGGTCAAGCTCTCCCACAAATATATTCTCTTTTCCAATATCTTTTAATTTTTCTATATCTTCTTTTTGGATTACATGGCCTCTTTTAAAAAGTACACCCTTAAATCCACTTGCTTTTATTCCAGTTAAATCATGAAAAAGTACATGACCCACTGCGTCTTCTACTTTTATTTTTTTTAGCATAAATTCTCCTGTTTATAAATTTTTCCAAAAAATTACAAACCATTAAATATTTAATGGTTTGTAATTTTCTAATTTTCTATTACTTTATTGTTTTTTATTGAAATCATCAAGGATAGAATTGAAATTGCAATTTCTTCTACGCTTCCATCATCAATATCATAACCTACTGGAGCGTAATCTTTATCGATGACATTTTCCAAAACTTCCTCGTCATAATCTGGTGTACAAATTAAAATGTAGGTATTTTTGTTAAATTTATATTTTGATACAAAATCTTTCGGATTAGAAATTACAAATTCTCTTATATTTTCCAAATCTTTTTTATTTTTGAAATCTTCTCTTTGGTCGACTACTGTCACATCAAAATTTGTATTTACAGCAACTCTTGCAAGCTTTTGTCCAACATGACCTGCCCCAAAAATAATCAAACTGGGATTTGCCCTAAATATTTTTATATAACCTTTGTTTCTTCCTCCACAAGACATTTTCACTTCTTGTTTTTCATTTAAAGTATAATCAAAAGATTTTTCTTCGTCATCTTCTAGAGCTTTTTTTGCTTGTTTAATAAGGTCAAACTCTATTGGGCCTCCTCCGATTGTGCCGCAAATTTCTCCATTTTCAAAAACTGCCATAGAAGAATTGTCCTTGCCAGGAGCAGACCCCTTGGTTTCTGTAAGAATTACCAAGGCAACATTTTCTCCCTCATCAAGTTTTTCAACAATTTTTTTAAGAATTTGTATATCCATTTTCAATTCTCCTTTTTCCTATAAGAATAGCTTCAAGGCATCCTCCTCCAATAAGTCTTGCCTTATCAGAAATAGTTTTTGCATTTTTTGGAATAACTCTTGGATCAACATCTCCAATTTTTAAATCCTTTGTAACAAAAGACCCATTTCCAATCATGCCCCTAACCATTCCATCAAGTTTTGATTTTATTTCTTTTCCATTTACAAGAGCGACAACTTGGTCTTTTTTTACAACCGAACCAATATCTTCTATAACTTGGATTTCTCCCTCATCTGCCGCTCTTAAAATTCTTTCAGTAGTAAAGCCTTTAATGTTTCCTGGAATGCCCGTATTTTTTTCTGCAAATCCCTTAAAAATTAATCTGCCAAGGTCATGGCCCCTGTTTGTTTCAATTACATAATCAACATCAACTCCAGCCTCATATCCAGGTCCAAGAGCAATTGTAATATCTGCCATATTTTTATTTGTTCCAATATTTTTTTTAGCAAGAGTTCCATCAACTACAGCCATAGGTTTTATTTCTTTTAAAATTTCACCTTTTGGATCAACATAAACCGGAACTACATTTTCATCCCAGGCTCTTTTAATTTGGTCAAGATTTTCCACCTTTCTTGCAGTAAAATCTTCAATTTTAATTTCACCATCAAAAATTGCTTGGGCAGATGAAACATATCGTCTTATACAAAGAGGTTTTTCCATCTCCAAAACCAAAACCTTAAAACCCGTCCTAAATAATTTTTGAATAGAACCAGTAGCAACATCGCCACCACCCCTAAAAACTACTATATTATTTAGAGGCATCTTCTAATTCCTCCAAGTTTTTGTAAGTATCAATATCCCAAAGTTCTCTGACATCATCAATTTTAACTTCATTTTTATTATCATCCTTAACCAAAATCATTCCGCCTTGATCAAAATCTAAAGACAAAAGCCCTTCCCTGTATTCTGGTGAAAAAATTACAGGAGCACCCCTTCTTTTTTCAGTTCTTGGATAAGTAATAAGTTCATTTTCCTTGTATTTTTCAATTAATTTATTTACAGTTTCAACTTTTAATAAAGGTTGGTCAGCTACAAAAAACATCATAGCAGAATCCTTATCACAATTTAAAACCCCAAGTTTTATTGAAGCAGATTTTCCAACTTCATTGTTGTCATTGAAAATCGCCTTAAAGCCTCTTTTTTTAGCATTATCAAGAATCTCATCATAAGATGAAACAAGGATAACATCATCAAAACCAATTTCTTCTACCAAATCAAAAGTCCACTCATAAAGCTTATCACCCTTAAAATCAAGTAAAAGTTTATTTTCGCCCATTCTCCTAGAAAGGCCAGATGCCATAATAATTGCACTAATTTTCATAATATTTCTCCTTTAAAATTGAACCATAAAAATATTTCAAATTTATTTTCTCTCTTAAATAATTTATTACCCCTTTTGCCTGATTTTTCTCAAAAATACTATCAGCTTGATTAAAGAAAATAAATTTTTCCCCACAAAAATCCCCAAAAATTCCAGCTTTTATAAGTTTTTCAAAAACTTCTTCATCAACAAAATCATTTTTTACATTTTCCCTAAATTCATCAAAATTATAAATAAAATCGGATGAAATTTCTTTGCCATAAACTTTAATAGAAAAAATTCCAATAACTTTTTTTGTAAAATCGTATATAACAGGCTCATATTCTTTCCAAAATTTTAGGGGAAGATTTCTACATCCGTCAGCTTCTATTATAATATAATCAAAATCTTTTTTGATAGTCTTTAAATTATTTTCTCCAATAGACTTTAATTTATTAACTCCATCAAGCTTTTGACCAATCGCCACAATTTTATTTTTAAAATCTTTTTTTACATAAGCATCAAAAGATAAAAAAAGCTCATCTACTTGGTCTTTTTCTGGAACTTTTATTTTTGTAGAAGTCGTAATTAAAACCGAACCCTTTTTCTTTAAAATATTTGCAAGATAAAACATAAGAGAAGTCTTGCCCCCAGATCCTGTAATAGAAATCACATCATTTTTTTTAATTTTTAAAATCTCATCTAAATTTTTTTCCATAATAATAAAAATTAAGGACTGTGAAATACATTTTTAAAAAAGTAGAAAATCGAAATGCTAAGAATATCATGCGGAAAAAATTGTTTTAAATTTAGAAATCATCAATTTTTTAGTCCGATATTCGTGCATGTCGATTTATCTACTTAATTAAAGTGTGAAATTCACAATCCTTTATTCTCCTATTTTTTTATAATTTTCTTTTTAACATAAGCTGTATCTCTTAATGGAAGTTCTAATCTTAAATCGTGATCTTTTGCATAATATGCTCCTTGGACTGCTGGTGCTGTTGGTATTGTTGCTATTTCTCCAATTCCTTTTGCTCCATAGGCAAGGTCTAATAATTCATCTTTTTCAATTAAAATCGTATGAATATTTGGAGCATCTGGTGCTTTCCACAAGCCCATTGTTCCATATTTTGCTTTCAAAACAGAATTTTCAACTTTTAAATCTTCTGTCAAAGCATAACCAAGACTCATTATAACTCCACCTTCGATTTGCCCTTCAATTGTTGTAGGATTTACAACTTTTCCAGAATCGTGAGCAGCATAAACATCTGTAACTTTTCCATCATCATCTAAAACTACAACGTGAGCTGCAAAGCCATAAGCAATGTGTGATTTTGGAAATGGTTTATCTGATCCAAGTGGATCTGTTGGGTCATCATATTCATAAAAATATTCTTTTTTATCAAGCTCTTTTAGACTATGATTTTCTAAATCTTTGGCAAGTTGTTCTGCACATTTTTTTGCAGCCTCACCTGTTATTAGAGTATGTCTTGAACCTGATGTAGTTCCAGAATCTGGACTTGTTAAAGTGTTTGGTGGCATAACTTTTATTTTATGATATGGAAGTCCTGTAGCCTTTCCAACCATTTGTAAAATAATTGTGCCAACACCTTGACCTATACAAGTTGCTCCAGAAAATACTTTTACCATATCCCCATCAACAACAATTTTTACCCTACCAATATCTTTTAGACCAACACCAACTCCAGCGTTTTTCATTGCAACTGCAATTCCTGCATGATCTTTATTTTTTTCATAAATATCTTTTACAGCCTCAAGACATTCAACAAGGGCAGTTGATCTGTCAGCAATTTGTCCATTTGGAAGAACTTCGCCTGGTTTTATTGCATTTCTATATCTTATTTCCCATGGAGAAATTCCAACTTTTTCTGCCAAAATATTTATATTTGACTCCATGGCAAAATTTGATTGGCAAACACCAAAACCTCTGAAGGCTCCTGCTGGTGGATTATTTGTATAGTATCCATATCCTTTTATGTCTGTATTTTGATAATTGTAAGGACCTACTGAGTGGGTACAAGCTCTTTCCAAAACTGGTCCACAAAGTGAAGCATAAGCTCCTGTATCAAAATAAATTTCACATTCCATTCCTTGGAAAATTCCATTTTCATCACAACCGATTGTAAAAGTTCCTTCCATTGGGTGGCGTTTTGGGTGCCATCTTAATGATTCATCTCTTGTAAATTTATGTTTTACTGGTCTTTTATAAAGATAAGCTGCAAGGGCTGCTGGTGGTTGAACGCTCATATCTTCTTTTCCACCGAATCCTCCGCCGATAAATGGATTTTCTACAACGATTCTTTCTGGAGTATCTTCCCAATCAAACATTATTGATAATTCTCTTCTTGTATCATAAACTGATTGGTCGGAAGAATAAACTCTTACTCCATCCTTATATGGTTCTGCCACACAACATTCTGGTTCAAGATATGCGTGTTCTCCAAGAGGAGTTTTGTAGGTAAAAGTTGCAATATATTTTGAATTTTCCAAAGCTTTTTTTGCATCTCCACGAGTAACGTGTCTTTGTTGGCAAAGATTGTCAACTCCTTCGTGAACTTGTGGTGCATCTTCTGACATTGCTTCTTTGATTGAGCTAACCGGTTTTAATTCTTCAAGCTCAATTTTTACAAGTTTTTTTGCTTTTTCCAAAGTTTTTTCATCTTCAGCAACTACAAAACAAAAAGCATCTGCAAGGGATGCTGTGGTTTGTCCAACATCAATAAATACTGGCCAATCTCTTTGGATGTGTCCAACTTTTTGTACTGGCAAATCTTTTGCTGTGAGAACTCCTACAACTCCTTCAAGTTTTTCTGCCTCGCTTGTATCTAAACTTAAAAGTCTTGCTCTTGGGTATTTACTTCTTACACAAGATCCATAAGCCATATTTGGAAGTTCTATATCATCCGCATAAAGACCTGTTCCAAGAATTTTTTCTTTTGCATCAATTCTATCAGCTCTTGCTCCAACAAAAGATTCACTTTCTTCATCTTTTATTTCTTCTTCGCCTCTTAGAATTTTCCCTGCCAAGATTATTCCATCAACGATTTTTTTATAACCTGTACATCTACAAATATTTCCTTTGATAGCTTCTCTAATTTCTTCATCTTTTGGATCGGGATTTGTTCTTATTAAACTTGCTCCACTCATTACCATTCCTGTAATACAAAATCCACATTGAACAGCTCCCGCCTTGGTAAAAGCGTATGTAAAGGCATCTTTTTCTTTTTGAGACAGACCTTCATTGGTGATAACTTCTTCTCCATTTAGTTTTGAAAGTCTAACTATACAAGCTTTTTTGTGAATATTTCCAACTATAACTGTACAAGTTCCACAAGCTCCTTGGCTACAACCATCCTTAACAGAAAATAATTTCAAGTCATCTCTTAAAAATCTTAATAAAGATTTATCCTCGTATGTTTCATAATTTTTCCCGTTTACTTTGATAATAAACGGGTCTTTATCCTCTATTTTTTGTCCTATTAAAATCGTTTCATTATTTGTCATTTATATTTCCTTACCTTAATTTTCTTTTTATAAATCTACCCATACCTTCCTTGGCATAGTATCCATTTTGATCCAAAATAATATTTCCTCTTAATATAACAGTATCAACTTTTACATCAGTTTTGAAACCTTCATAGCTTGTATAATCACATCTTGAATGTCTATTTTTTTCTGTTATAGTGTAGGATTTTTTAGAAAATATTGCTAAGTCTGCGTCTGTATTTTCTTCTAAACTTCCCTTGTTTGGATAAAATCCAAAAATTTTCGCTGGATTTTTGCACAAAAGTTCTGTCAATTTGTTTAGTGGAATATTTCTTTTTAATCCTTCTGTCAAAACCACTTCCATTCTTTCTTCAACTCCAGGGATTCCTCCTGGTGCTTTTGTAAAATCGTTAGCATATGGTTTTTTCTCGCTTTCATAAATAAATGGGCAATGGTCAGTTGCTATAACATTAACATCTCCATTTTTTATTCCATCCCACAAAGCTTCTATATCTCTTTTTTTCCTAAGTGGAGGAGCACAGATATATTTCACAGCTTCTTCATTTGGATTATCCATATATTTACTCTCATCATAAGTTAAATATTGGGTACAAGTTTCACAATAAATATTTTTAAGTCCCCTAGCTCTTGCAGCTTTTATTTCATCAAGCCCTTCTTTGGTTGATGTGTGAACTATATAAAGTTTTGGATCTCCTGCTACTTTTGAAAGATAGGCTAGTCTATTTATAGTTTCTGCCTCACTTTCGTTTGGTCTTGTTAAGGCGTGGTACTTAGGAGAAAGGTTTCCAGCCTCTATCGCCTCTTTTCTTAACTCTTTTATAAGTCCATCATTTTCACAATGAACGCAAATTATTGTTCCAACTTCTTTTGCTTTTTTTAGAACTCTTAAAATTTCATCATCTTCGAGTTTTCCTGCATAAGTTGAATAGATTTTAATGGATGGGACTCCCTCATCCATTAAATCTTCTATTTCATCTATTAATTCATCATTAACCTCATACATTGCTCCGTGGAATGAATAATCTATTACCGCTTTTCCATCTGCTATGTTATGATAGTGGTCAATTAATTTTTGAAGGCTTGCTCCTTTTTCTAAAGCGCCAATATGATCACAAATTGTTGTAGTTGCTCCATGGCTTGCTGCTATTGTTCCTGTATAAAAATCATCGCAAGCAACAAATTTTCCCAAATCCAAGGACATATGGGTGTGAACGTCTACTCCGCCTGCTGTAATTATTTTATCCTTGGCATCTATAATTTTATCTGCACTTAGATCTAAATTTTTTCCTATTTTTTTGATTTTTTCATCTTCTATATATATATCAAAATTTTCTACTTTTTTATCAAGAACTAAAGTTCCATTTTTGATCAATATTGACATGTCCTCACCTGCTTTTTACATATAATCTTTTTTATCTTCTTCTTTAATTTGATTTACTACGTGTTCTTTTATTTCTTCAAAACCATTTTCTATATTATTTGCTTTTTGTACTGCAAGCAAAATATTTTCATAGCCTGTACATCTACACATATGATTTGCAAGCTCTTTTCTTAGTTCATCAATTGTATAATATTTTCCTCTTGCTATTATTTCTGTTGCTGAAACTATAAAACCTGGTGTACAAAATCCACATTGAACTGCTGCTTCATCTACAAAGGCTTGTTGGATAATTGAAAGCGAACCATCAGATGCAGTTAGTCCTTCAGTTGTCCATATATCTTTTCCTTCTGCCCATATTGCAAGATATATACAAGAGTTGAAACTTTCGCCGTCAATTAATACTGCACAAGCTCCACACTCTCCAACTTCACAACCTTTTTTTACACTTGTAAGGGCAAATTCATTTCTCAAAAAATCTGTGAGTGATGCTCTAACATCTACCATTTTTGTAACCCTGATTCCATTAATTCTACATTTTACAATTTTATATTGAGGTTCGTAATGTAGTTTTTCTTCTGGTTTTGGGACGTATGGTCCATATTCTCTGCTATGCATTTAATCCCTCCTCATGTTTTTTTCTAATTTCTTTTAAACATCTTGTGGTTATTTCGTAAAGTATTTGTGTTCTTAGGGCTTTTGATGCTCTCCAAGAATCTCTTGGTGATAATTCATCAAGGGCTTTTTTTGCAAAAACATTTATATTGTTATCCGTTAATTTTCTTCCTACTAAAGATTTTTCTGCTTCATAGGCTCTTACTGGAATAGCTGCTGCAACTCCGTATGCAACTCTTACTTCTTCTACATTTCCATCTTCATCAAATTTTACATTTGCTGATGCAGCTGAAGTTGCTATATCCATTGCATTTCTCATTGCATATTTAAAATAATGTCCGTAATGATTTTCATAAGATTCTTTTTTGATTTTTATTGCTGTAACAATTTCAGTTTCTCTTATATCAACTGTTGCATATTTTATATAAAAATCTTTTACTGGAACATCCCTATAACCATTTTCGCCTTTTAATTCTATTATTGCATCATATGCCATAACTGTTGTACAAGAATCTGCTGATGGAGCTGCATTACAAATATTTCCACCTATTGTTGCTATATTTCTAAGTTGAGGCCCACCTGCTGTATCAACTGCTTCGCCCAAAGTTTTTAAGTGTTTTTGAATTATTTCATCATTTGTTATATGAGTAAAGCTGGTTAAAGATCCTATTCTAATTGTTCCATCTTCTTGCATACTAACTCCCCTAAGCTCATCTATTAAATAAAGTGAAATAAGCTCAAGTCCTGCCATTTTTCCTTCTCTAATTTTGACTAAAACATCAGAACCACCAGCTATATATCTTGCTTCAGGATGTTCTTTTTTTAATTTTATCGCCTCGTCAACTGTATAGGCTTCATAAATTCTTTTTACATCATACATAATTTTTCTCCTTTAAGCATCGTATTCCATGTCTTTTTCATAGTCATTTTCTATTAGTCCAGCTTCTTTGAAAAGTGGGAACAAAACGTGTGGTGTCATTGGACATTTATTTGCTCCTACTCCTGTTGCATTTAAAATTGCATTTCTTATTGCTGGAGCTGGAGAACATGTTGGTGGTTCACCAAGTGATTTTGTATTAAATGGTGAAACTGGTGAAGGATTTTCTATAAAATAAACTTCAAAATGTGGGTGATCCATTGTAGTTGATAATTTATAATCTAAAAGGTTGTCGTTTAAAATTTTTCCTTTTTCATTATACTTTAATTCTTCTGAAAGAGCGTAACCTACTGCCATACTCATTCCTCCATGAGCTTGAGCTTCTGCTAGTCTTGGATTTATAAGTTTTCCACAGTCGTGAACATTTATAAGTCTTAAAATTTTAACTTTTCCAAGTGCAATATCAACCTCAACTTCTGCAAATGAACAACCAAATGAAAAAGCGTTATTTCTTATTGTATAAGTTTCTTCTGCAGAAATATGTTCACTATCACGAGTATCATACAAGGCTTCTGTTGCAAGTTCTCCCAAAGTCATAAGTGGTTTTTTATCTACTTTTCTAATTATCACACTATCTACAAGATCAAGATTATGTGGAGTATATTCCAAAATTTTTCTTGCCCTATCAAGTATTTTTTCTTTAAATACTCTTGCTGTATTTGTGATAGAAAAACTTGATACAAAAGTTTGTCTTGAAGCATAAGCCCCTAAACCAAATGGTGTTACATCTGTATCTTGAGTTGAAACTATATGAACATCTTCCATCTTTACACCAATGGCATCTGCTGCCATTTGTGAAAATGCTGTATCTCCACCTTGACCGATTTCAGTTTCTCCAAGTTGTAATTGAACTGAACCATCTTGATTTAAAACCATTCTACAAGAAGATGATTCTAGTGAAATTGGATAAACTGCTGTGTTATACCAAAATGCAGCAAGTCCAATTCCTCTTCTTATATTTCCTGTTTGATTTTTATATTCTTCTTTCTTTTTATCATAATCAATCGCTTTTCTTCCAACAGAAATTGCTTCTCTAAATGAGTCATAATAATTTTCATTTCTTGAAAATCCATCTACATATCCTTTTGGCATTATATTTTGCATTCTTAATTCCAATGGATCCATATTTAAAACTCTTGCTACATCATCAAGATGAGATTCAAAAGCAAACATAGTTTGTGGTATTCCATATCCTCTCATAGCACCAGCTGTTGGAAGATTCGTATAAACTGTATAGCCATCAGCTTGAGTATTATCACAAGGATATAATTGGTGGAAACAATTTGTTCCCTTGGCAGCTATTGAATGACCATGAGATGCATAAGCACCGTTGTTGGAAAATAATTCTAATTTTCTTGCAGCAAAAGTTCCATCTTTTCTTACATAAGAAATAACATGAAGTTTTTGTGAGTGTCTTGTTCTTGTTGAAACGAAAGTTTCCTCCCTGCTTGTATCAAGTTTTACAGGATGACCTCCAACTTGAGTTGTAAGATAAGCTGCTAATGGTTCATACAAGGCATCTTGTTTGTTACCAAAACCTCCACCTATGTATGGTTTTACAATTCTAATTTTTCCCCAACCAATCCCTAAAGCTTGACCACAAACACGTCTTACTATATGAGGGATTTGAGTTGAAGCTATAACAACAATTTTTCCTTGCTCTTCATAAGCGCAAGCAATTCCATTTTCAATATGAGAATGTTGAACGATTGGAGTTTCGTACCAGCCTTCAACTTTTGTAAGACCTTCTTCCTTTATAGCCTCATCATAATTTCCCCTATGATTTTTAGTATGACCTATAATATTATCAGGAAATTCATCGTGAATTGGTCTTAATCCATTATTCATTGATTCAATAGGATCCAAAACAACTTCATATTCTTCATATTCAACTTCAATTAATTTCAAAGCCTGACTTGCAGAAACTTCATTTTCTGCAATAACAACAGCCACATCGTCGCCATAATATCTAACATGTTCATTTAGAAGTCTTCTATCAGCAACATCTTGGTGGCTTTTGTCAGTTGACCAAGGGTGACCTGCAGTTGGGAAAGAATGTTTTGGAACATCAAAACAAGTAATAATTTTTACAACTCCCTCAACCTCTTCAGCCTTTTTAGTATCAATTGAGATAACCTTTCCATGACCGATTGTTGAATGCAAAACTTTAGCAACATAAGCTCCCTTCATAATAAGGTCTTCTGTGTATTTTGCATGACCAGTTACTTTATCGTACGCATCTACTCTTTTAACACTTTTTCCTACATACATTTTAACCTCCTAAAATGTTTCAAAGCATTTTTCATTTATGTACATTTACATTACTATTGTATTTTGTATATAATATATTACCACAAAATACTAATCGTTTTCAAGGTTTTTACGCAAATTTTTAGTCAAATCAAAAATAATTTTCAAAATTTTTTCAAACAATATTTTAGAATTAATAAAATTTAGGATTTTTAAATTTTTTAATGAACTTTTCATTTATATAAATCTGTTTTTATAATCTTAAATAAGCCGTCATTAGCAAATTTTTCTTTTATGCTCTTAAAAATAATTATAATTATTTTTGATATAATACTCATTCTAAGGTATGTTTAATTTATATTGCTATGAGAAATTATTAGATAATTTAGATTGATAAAAATTAATTTCGTCATTATTATGACATAGAATTTCTTATACAAAAACAAATTTATTAATGCAAACTTAAAAAAGAGGGTTATTATATCTTGAATCAAAAAAATAAAAATTTTTCAAAGTTGCTACTTCTTTTAGGAAACTCTATCGGTCAACTAGGAAGTAGCATACTTTCTTTTGTGCTTGGGCTTTATATTTTAAAAAAATTAAATTGTTCTGTATTTTTTTATAGCCTTTCCCAAATTATAGGACCTTTAGTGGCGATTTTTTTATTGCCTATTTTAGGAAGTGCCATTGATAAATACAATAAAAATAAAATTATTAGATTTTCTCAATTTCTTAGTGCTATCTCTCTGTTTTTATTTATTATAACAAGTAGAAAAATAGAAATAGAATATATACATATTATAGGTCTGTTAATAATTTTAAAACTTTCCGATCAAATCCTATCTACAAGTTTAAATTCTTCTACTATTAATATAGTTGATGAAGAGGATATTCAATCCTTTAGAGCTCATTTACAAATAATTCAAGCAGTAAGTATGGTTTTATCTCCCATTATAGCAGTATTTATTATTGATAAATTTGCATTAATTGGAATTTTACTTATAGAAATGTTTATGGAATTATTGGTATTAGTAATCTATTGGAAAGTTGATTTTAATAAAAATACAAAGAAAGAAGTTAATGAAAGTCAAAGCTTACTAATTTTGTTTAAAGATGGTATTGATTTTATATTTAAATACAAAAAAATTGTATTTGGTTTAGCTTTTGTGTTAGTGGTAAACTTTATTCTTGGTATTGTTAATATAGGTTTGCCATTTGTTGAAATAAAAATTTTAAATTTATCAAGCAAAAATTATGCTTTAAATGATAGTATTTTGGCTATAGGTTTATTAATAGGTTCATTAATTTCATCAAAAATTAAATCCCAAAAAACTTTAAATATTGCTAGAAATTCTATAAGCTTAATATCTTTAGTAACTTTTGTGTTAGGCTTGTTATTAACATTAGAGTTAACTAAAAACAGTTGGTCTATTATATTGGCAGGATATTTCTTAATAATCGGTATTTCAATTACTATATGTAATATACTTCTGTCAAGCTGGTCTATACTAAACATCCCTCAAGAATTTCAAGGAAGAGTTTTTAGTATATTAAACACATTAACTCAAGTGTCTTTGCCACTAAGTATGTTATTATTTGGATACTTATTTGAAATAATATCAGTATATGCTGTTTTTGTAGGAGCTGGAATCTTTTTATTATTATTTACAATTGGTATTCCTTCTTTATTTAAAATTAATTTAAAAAATGATAAATTGGAGTAATTTTATGCAAATTAATGACATCAAGCAAATTCTTGAAATTTCAGAATATGAATGGCTTTATTTTTCAAATTTTATCAACCAGCAAATCAAAACTTCTATCCTTGTAAACATGCCATTTTTAAACAAAAATAAAAACTTACAATCAATTTCTTTATATTCTCTGTACCCTTTATTATTTAGAAAAGAATTTAAATTATCTGGTTCAAACTTAGAGAATTTTATTGTATTTTCTCATAACCATTTCATGTCTTTATTTATACTTGATAAGATATACGATTCACAAAAAGTTTACGAACCGATAGATCTTTTAGTATTATTAGAGCAATATTCTAATAACAAATATTTTCTTAAATCTTTAAATATTGAAGATGATACATTTATATCTGAAAACATAACTAAAACATTATATGGATTATATAAAGAAAAATATGTATATAAATATAATAAAATCTTAACTCACAATGAAGAAATAGAATATGCCTATGACAAATATTCATTTGCCAAAATAGCCTTAAAAGTATTTAATCTTTCTTCTGGATATCCTATTAACGAAAAAGTTTTTGAAGAATTATGTCTTTCTCATAATTATTTTTCTTATGGAAGGCAAATATTAGATGATATAGAGGATTTTTCAGTTGATTTTGACAATAATCATTTTAATATTTATACAAATAGATACTTCTTTGAGACCAATTCTTTTGAACGTCCGTTATTCAAAAATTCTATATTTATAGATTTGCTATTAGAGTCAAAAAAATATTTTTATATGGCTTTAGATGTTCTTTCTATTGATTTCAAACTTTGGAGAAATTATATTAATTTCTACATATCTATTTGTGACAGATATTTGTAATTACCATCTGTTAAATATTAAAAAGTCTATAATATTGCGTAAAATATTTAACGCAATATTATAGACTTTTTTTTTATTTTATTATAAATTTTAGGCTTTTTAAATTTATTCTTCTTCTAATTCTTTCATTTCTAAATTTGCTAAAGAATCTTCTTTAGCCCTATCTTCTTCTTTTTCTGGAATAATTAAATTCATTAAAACTGCAGAAATTGCTGCAAGTACAACTGGTGATGATCCGATTGCTACTGTTAATTCTTCTGGCATAAAGAAAACGCCAGCATTTTGTGCGCTTGCAACTACTGTAGTAAATCCAACTCCAAGTGCTACTGAAACTCCAACTATTGATGTATTTCTTCCACTTAGAGGTTGACTTGTGATCATTCTAATTCCATTCATAGTAATTGCTGCAAAAACTGAAAGTGTTGCTCCTCCCAAAACTGGATAAGGAATTGTTGTAAGTATTGATGATAATTTTGGAACAAGCCCTGATACCAAAATAATTAATGATGCAAGTGTAAATACTTTTTTATTTACTACCTTATTTATTGAAACTATTCCTGCATTTTGTGAAAATGTAGCTGTTGGAAGGCAACCAAAAGCTGCTCCGATTACATTTGCAACCCCATATCCAACAATTCCTCCCCTTAATTCTTTTGGAGTAGGAATCCTATCCATACCACCTACTGTTGTGGAAGTCATATCTCCAATTCCTTCTATTGCTGTTACTATAAAAATTATTGTTATTGAAATTATAGCTGATGGCTCAAAAGATATTCCAAAATGAAATGGTTCTACTACAGAAATCCAGCCTGCTTCTTTTACCGGAGAAAAATCTACCATTCCAAAAAACATTGATATTATGAATCCAATAATCATAGCAAATAATACATTTGCAAGTTTAAGCATTCCCTTTCCAAAATGTGTAAATCCAAGTCCTAATATTAAAGTTATTCCTCCGACTAACCAATTTTGCCAAGCTCCCCAGCCAGCAACTTCTACGCTTCCTGCTGGCAACGATTTCTATAGGACCCTTTGCTTGAAATTGACTAGCAAGTGCAATCATAGTTGGTACATAAGCAAATGAAACTCCAAATATCATTGGAAGCCTTGATCCTACAATTTTAATTGGATAAATCATCAATAAAGTTGTAAGTGCAGATCCTATTAGCGCTATTTGAATTAAAATCATTGTATCTTTTGGTGAAAGACCACTTGCTCCTGCAAGCATTATTGGTGGTGTAATACAACTTGCAATCATTGCCACAACGTGCTGAAAGGCAAGTGGCAACGCCTCTTTTGTAGTTACCTCTCCGTCGAAACTAAAAAGTCCGCTAAATTTTTTTTCTTTTTCCATAATTTTTCCTTTTCTTTTACTTTTAGTATCTTTTAAGTTGAGAAAGGAGTTGAAAAACTTATACAACTCCTTTCTATAATTTTTATTTTAAATTTTAAAAATTTTTTTTATTTATCATCCATAGCTTTTCTTTCGGCTTCTTCTTCAGCTATAGTTTTCTTTGGCATTATTATATTTAATAAAAATACTACTAAGGTTGCCAAAACTACTGGAGATGATGTAAATACCATTTTAAACCATTCTGGAAAATGTGCTAAAGCTTGATCTCCCAATTGAACAATTCCCATTCCAAGAGCTATTCCAAGACCTACTATTGTTACATTCCTTGAACTCATTTCATCTGACATTATTAATTTCATACCACTCATTGTGATTTGTGCGAAAACTGTAATTGTTGCTCCACCTATAACTGCTTGTGGAACTGATAACATTAAAGCACCAAATTTTGGAATAAATCCTGCCACAAGAATCAATGCTGCTGTAATTGCAAAAACTTTTCTTGCAACAACTTTTGTTAATGAAACTATTCCTACGTTTTGGCTATATGTAGCTGTTGGCATTCCACCTATCAAAGCTCCTATAACTGATGCAAGTCCATTTGCTTTTATTCCACCTTCAAGCTCATCTGCTGTTGGAACTCTGTTTAATCCTCCAGCTGTTGTAGAAGATAAATCTCCAACTGCTTGGATAGAGTTTACAACAAACATAACTGACATTGTAATAACTGCGTCAACTGGGAAAACTAATTTAAAAGGCATAACTCTTGGTAGAGTCAACCAAGCTGCTTGTTTTACTCCTTCAAAATGTACTATTCCGCAAAAGATTGATGCGATATAACCAACACCTATTCCTATAAGAATAGCGGCAAGTTTCAATATTCCTTTTCCAAACATATTACAACAAAGTGTAACTGCTAAAGTTAAAAATGCAATTGCCCAAAAAACTAATTCACCTTGTCTAGGATTTCCTTTTCCTCCTGCCATATAATTTAATGCAACTGAATAAAGAGAAAGTCCTATGGTCAAAACTACTGTTCCTGAAACCATTGGTGGAAAATATTTATAAATTCTTTTTATGTTCATTCCTACAATAAAAGCAACTACACCACCAACTAATTGAGATCCGTATACTGCTCCAATCCCATATTTTATTCCAATTGATGTTAAAACTGGAATGTAGGCAAAACTTATTCCCATAATTACTGGAAGTTTTGCTCCAACTTTAAATACTGGATACAATTGTAAAAAAGTAGCTATTGCTGCTACGAACATTCCTGCTTGAATTAAATAAACTGCATCTTTAGCTGATAAAGCAAATTCAGTATTAGCTAATTGTCCAGTAAGAACTATTGCTGGAAGAGTATTTCCTACAATCATTGCCAACAAGTGTTGAAGAGCAATTGGAAAACTTCTTTTAAAATCGGGATTTCCATCAATATCAAACAAGGATGTGCTTTTGTTTTTTTCTTCGTTTTTCATTTCATCTCCTTTTGTTTTTTTTGGCATTATAATACCTCTTGATAAATCTTTAAGCTTATCGCAATAATATATTTTGTTATAATTTAAACAAATAATGTCATAAGAATTTTACCAATTTTATAAAATAATTTCAATAATTTAATATATATTTTTATTAAGCTAGTTTAAGAATAAACTAGCTTAATAAATTTTTAAAGATTTTTCCAAATTTTTGCAGCTCTTTGTCTTGAATCTGCATGGATTTTTGCTTGGTCAACTGTTGTTATGATCTTATCTTTCATAACAAATTTTCCATTTATAATTGTATCATTTACAAGTCTTCCTGTTAGACCAAATAAACTATGTCCACCCCAATTATCTTTATTTATTGGTGTATATGGATCGTAATTAAAAGTAATTAAGTCTGCGTAAGCTCCCTTTTTAATTCTTCCTACTTCATTATTTAAGAAATGAGAAACTATATCAGGGTTATTTTTAAATTGCATTTCTAAAGTTTCTCCAAAACCTTTTGTAGGATCTTGGGTATTATGAGCTTGTACTATGTTTGCAACTTTCATTGATTCAAACATATCATTTGTATAAGCATCTGTTCCAAGTCCAACTTTTAATCCTTTCTCAAAAAATCTATTTACTGGAGGAACTCCTACTGCATTGTTCATATTTGATTCTGGGTTAAAGATTACTGGTGTATTATTTTTCTTTAATATATCCATTTCTCTTCCATTTATATGGACACAATGGATAGCAAGTGTATTTTCGTTTATTATGCCGAAATCATTTAGTCTTTCTACAATTCTTTTGCCATATTTTCTTTGGCAATCCCATTGGTCTTCGATTCCTTCTGCTATGTGAACGTGGAAACCATTATAAACTCCATCCATTGCATCAAGAGCTTTTTCTAATGATTCATCTGAAAGGGTAAATGATGCGTGAAGGCCAAATAATCCTCTTAGCATATCATCATTTTCTTTTTGAGAATATTTAATCCAATCTACGTTTTCTTTTATTTCCCTATCTCTAATTTCAGCTCCATCACGATCTGATAGTTCGTAGCAAAGATTTGTTCTTATTCCTACTTCTTTTGCAGCTTCTGCCAATGTAAAAAGTGAATTTTCTACAGAATTTGGTCCTGAATGGTGGTCAATTACTGTTGTAACTCCATTTGCTATTGACTCCATATAGGTTGTCAATGCATTTAATCTTACATCTTCTGTTGTTAGTTCTCTATCAAGAGCCCACCATAAATTTTCTAAAACATTAAAGAAATTGTCTGTTGGTTTTGAAACTGCCATTCCTCTTGCATAGGCTGAATAAATGTGTGAGTGAGCACATATCATTCCTGGCATAAGAAGTTTTCCTTTTAGGTCTATTACTTCTTCATCAGGATATTTTTTTAAAATATCCTGATTTTCTCCAACATCTTCTATTAATTTGTCCTTGATAAAAACTGCTCCATTTTCATAAAAATTATTGTTTTCATCGTTAGTAATTATTAGGCAATTTGATAATATCATCTTATCTCCTTATGCGTTTAAAATTTCTGTTGGCTTTACATAATAAGCATAGTTTTGTTCAATTGCTTTTATTAATTTCGCCATATTTTCTGACAAATCATTTAAGTTTTCTACTTCTATTACTTTTCCATTTTCAAGTCTTACTATATATTTATCTCCATCTTTCAAGAAACCTGCATTTGTTGAATCATCAAAGTCTTCTTTTGTCCAAAATACTGTGAGTTTATCCTTGTATGGGCGACCTGAGTGTGGACAATAGAATCCACAGTTTCCGCATTCATTGCACATTCCATCCAAGTGGATTATTTGATGAAGATTTTTAAATCCGTCAACTTTTATAGCTACATTTGCTCTGTTTGGGCAAACTTCTGTACACATTTCACAGATTTGATCACATTTTATACATCTGTAACCTTCATTTTTATTGTCGATCTTTTCTTGTAATATTCCTCTTTTTTCGTAAATTATTTTATTGTCTTCTTTTACTTCAAATTTTTTAAAGTCATTTTCCAAGTTTTCTTTTCTCAAAATGTCAAGGCAAACAGCTTTTGCTTCGCCCATTGCTTTTACAATAGTGCTTGCTCCAGCTCTACAATCTCCAATTACATAAACATTATCAATGTTTGTTTCGTAATTTTCTGTAGTTTTTACCCTGCCCCAGTCATCAAGATTTATATTATTTTCTTTGAAGGCACTTGTATTAACTCTTGCTCCTGTTGCACCAATTACTGTATCAAATTCAAGATCGAATTTTTCTCCTGTTGAATTTATTGATCTTCTTCCAGATTCATCAAATTCTCCAAGTTTCATTTTTTCACATTTTAAAACTTTTCCATCATAAGAATATGGAGCAACTAATTCATAAATCTTGTGTCCTTCTTCTTTTACTTCATTTACTTCTTCTTGGGTTGCTGGCATGTAGGCTTCTGTTCTTCTGTAAACTAAAGCTACGCTTTCAACTCCATCAAGTCTTGCTGCAGTTCTTGTACAATCCATAGCTACATCTCCTGCACCTACAACTGCAACTTTTTTGCCTACATTTGCTTTTCCATTCATTCTTACATCCCATAAGAAATCTAAGGCATCAATAACATTTTCGCTTCCTTCTTTTACTGGAGATCTTCCCTTCTCCCAAGCTCCTGTGGCAGCAATTATATAATCATAATCTTTTTTCAATTCTTCGTAAGATTCTTTTACTTCAGAATCAAAAACAAATTTTACGCCTTGTTTTACAGCAATTTGGTAATCTCTTTCGATTTGTTCATCAGAAATTCTGAATTTTGGAATAACGTGGCTTACTATTCCATAAGGTTTAGATAATTTTTCTCTTACTGTAACATCTATTCCATTTCTTCTTAAATATGATGCTACTGCAACTCCAGCAGGACCTGCTCCTATAACAAGAACTTTTTTATCTGATTTTATTTTTGTTTCTTTAATATTTTTCAAATAATTTTCTTGAGCTTCGTTTGCTGCAATTAGTTTCATATCTCTAATTTGAAGGCTCTTTTCGTAATCAACCCTTGTACAATGAGCTTGACAATGGTGAGCACAAAGTTGTCCAAGAATTGTTGGAGCTGTATTATCCATAGCAATAACTTCGATTGCTTTGTCATATTCTCCATTTGCAACTAATTTTAAATATTCAGGAATTTGTTGTTCAATTGGGCAACCTCCATCTTTACAAGGAGCCTTGTAGCAATCTGTAAGTGGGAGAGTTGAATTTGTTTTTCTTGATCCAACTTTTTCTCTATATAATTTATTATTAACCCATTCACTTATGGTATTATCTCTAAGTTTTATTGTTTTTTCAACATCAACATCGTGAAGTTCACCACTTAATAAATCTTCAGTTTCTTTTGCTAATTGGTTAAATCTTAAATATCCACCTGGTTTTAAAATTGTTGTTGCAACTGTAATTGGTTGACCCAAAGCCTTGAAAATTTCTCTAATATTTCTAGCATCTGCTCCACCCGAATATGAAATTGGAAGTTTTCCATCAAATTTTTCTGAAAGCATAGCTGCCATAGAAACAGTTAATGGAAGAAGAGATCTTCCTGACATATACATCTCTTCAGCTGGAAGTTCATTTCTTTTTACATCTACTGGGAAAGTATTTGTAAGTTTTACACCAAAGGCAAGATTATTTTCCTTTGCAAGTTTTAACAATCTTTCAATCATCACAACAGCATCTTCGTATTGAAGGTCATTTTTAAAGTGGTAATCTGTAAAAGAAATATAATCAAAGCCCATATCATCTAGGGTTTTTCTTGCATATTCATAACCTAACATTGTAGGGTTACATTTTATAAATGTAGATATTTTTTTATCATCTATTAAATAAGATGCGATTTTTTCAATTTCTTCTGCAGGACAGCCATGGAGGGTTGAAAGTGTTATAGAATCACAAATATTTGTGCTAATTTTTTCTAAATCGTCTTTGTTAAAATTTGAAAATTTATCAATATTTTCTTCAAGATATTTTTTGCATTCTTTAAATACATCAGTATCTTTAGCATTCCTTAAATTTTCAATATATGTATCTATTTTTTCTGATTTTATTCCTTCAAGATCATAACCTACTGACATATTGTAGGCAAAATCTTTTTTGTCAGAAAGATTTAATTCTTTTGCCAAAGCGATTATTGCAAAATATGCTTTTACATATTCATTGTAAGCTTCTTTTACTGTAAGCTCTGTTGACCATTCACAGTTATAACACTCATCTTCTGAGTTTATACAAGGTTTTGCTACAGCTTTTTGTATATCTTCCCCGTCAAGTTTTTGAACTGTTTTTAGCTCAATAAATCTTGCTCCTGCAAGATATGAAGCAATAATATTTTGTGCAAGTTGAGATTGAGGACCTGCTGCAGGACCAACTGCTGATGAAATCTCATCGCCAAAAACTGTCTTTAGCATTTTTCCGGATTCATTTTTGTAGAATTTTTCCTTTTTAATTCCAAAAATAGAAGCCTCATTTTTATATTCTTCCAAAGCCCATTCCATAAGGTCTTTAAAAGGTATAGGTCTCATAAATTCACTCATTTTTTTACTCCTTAATTATAATATGATAATTTAATATGTTTAAATCTTAAAATCGCTCTATTGTTTAATACAGACTTAATTAAAAACTTATATATTAATATTATCAAAATTTTTATTGAAAATTATTTAGCTAATTTTCTTTTTATAAATTTTCCATATCCAGGAACTCCTAAATATTCCCCTTCTGATAATACAAACTTTCCTCTGCACAATACTGTCTTAACTTTATAATCGGACTCAAACCCCTCATATGAAGTATAGTCTACATTTGAATGTCTATTTTCTTGTTTAATAACATATTTTTCTTTTTCTAATATTATTATATCAGCATCACTATTTGGGTTAATATTTCCCTTTTTAGGATATAATCCAAATATTTTAGCTGGATTAGCTATTAATACCTCTATCAATCTATCAAGACTTATTCCTCTTTTTAACCCCTCTGATAGTATCAGCTCTAATCTTTCTTCAACACCTGGTGCTCCACCTGGGCAATCATAAAAATTATCTTTATAAGGTAACTTCTCTGTTTCATAAAAAAATGGACAATGATCTGTAGCTACAACATTAACTTCACCATCAATTATCCCTTGCCATAAAGCATTTTGATCAGATTTTTTTCTTAAAGGAGGTGACATAATATATTTTATTCCTTCAGAATTACCGCCATCAATATATTTTTGCTCATCTAATAATAAATATTGAGTACATGTCTCACAATATAAATTTTTAACTCCTCTTTTTCTAGCCTTTTTTATTTCATTTAAACCTAATTCCGTTGAGGTGTGAACTATATATAATTTAGGATATCCTGCTATTTCAGATAAATAAATTAGTCTATTGATTGCTTCCGCTTCTGTTTGAGCCGGTCTAGTTTTTGCGTGATAAATAGGATCTAACTCATTCTTTGACTTTGCCTCTTCTCTTAATTCTGAAATTGCTCCATCATTTTCACAATGAACACATACTACTGTCCCAGTTTCTTTAGCTTTTTTCAATATTTTTAAAATTTTATCATCATCAAGTTTTCCACCATAAGTTGTGTATATTTTTGTTGAAACTATACCTTCATTTTTATGATATGATTCCATTAATTCCAATGTTTTATCTCTTGAATCTTGGATTGCTCCATGAAAAGAGTAATCAATTATAGCTAAATCTTTTGCCATTTTATGATATTTTTTTATCATTTCATCAAAATAGCTCTCTTTAGATCCAAAAGCTATATGATCTACTATTGTTGTAGTTCCTCCACAAGCAGCAGCTCTTGTACCTGTGTGAAAATCATCAACAGCAACAAATTTACCTAAATCTAGAGACATATGGGTGTGAACATCTACGCCTCCTGGTAAAGTTAGTCTTTCTTTCGCATCATATATTTCACACTCGTCATCATTAAGATTGCACCCTATAGATTCTATCTTCTCTCCATTTATTTTAATATCTACTATATTTTCACCGTATAAATTAGCATTTTTAATAATTAAAGACATATTCCATCTCCTATTTTTTCTTAACAATTTTAAGATATAAATAGTACAAAGCACCTGTAGCTATTACACCAAATACATAAGCATTATTGAATATCCATGTTATTGATTCAATATATTTACCAGCAAATATTAATGCTGTCATTGCAATGAATAATACTATTACAGGGATGTTCCACCCATTGCTATAAAAATACTTACCTTCATTCGTCTTATAAACATCAACCATATCTATTTCAGTCTTATATTCAAATAGATATGATACCAAATATATACCTGATATAGGACCAATAAGTGCACCTAATAACTGAGTTACATTGAAAATAAGATTATAAGCACTTGACAAACTATCCCAAGGCCTTGCTAATAAAGCCAATAAAGCAACTAATATAGTAACAACTTTATATGGTATTTTATTTTTAGTTAAAGTCGCTGCGATATTCACTGGTGGAATTAAATTTCCAGCAACATTAGTAGTTAAAACAGCCAAAATTATAAAAATAGAGAATATGATTCTTATAAATATACTAGGAAAATTTCCTACTAATACGGCCGGTTCCCAAATTTCTTTACCAAAAGCTAGTAATCCACCAGCCGTCCCACACATTCCTACAAAAGAAATATAAAATGTCATTAAAGGAGCTGAAATAATTTGCCCAACACTTTGTGCTTTTTGGTTTACACAATTCCTTGTAAAGTCTGGCATTGATAATGCAATTCCTCCGTCAAAAGCTATCATAGCTGAAAGAGCCGGCCAAAAAAGTTTCCAAAAGCTAATACCTGGTTTTGCTTGAAGTATTTTTGCTCCAAATAATGTTTTAAAGCTCCAGTCAGCGGTATAAAGTCCCCAGATAATAACTATTAGGCTTAGAACAATTAATATAGGTGCTGAAACGCCTTCTAGTATTTTAACTGCCTTGCTACCTGAAGCAGCAATATATACGTTCATAATCCAAAAAATTATAAATGAAATAAAGTGAGCTTTAAATCCCATTTCTAACCAACTTGGAAAAATAGCGCCAATTATCGTATATATAGCTTGACCTCCGATCCATGCTTGAACACCAAACCAAAATACCCCAAGAATAGCCCTAATAAATGATGGAAAAATTGTACCTTTTTTACCAAATACAATTTTGCTAAGCATCGGATATGCCATACCATATTTTGTACCAAAATGACCCAAAACTATAGCTACTCCCATAACTATGGTATGTCCTAATACAACTGTTAGTAAAGCCTGTCCCCAAGACATTCCTGACACCAACAAGCCACTTGCTACTTGATACACGGCTATAGAAACAATCATTCCAATCCATAAATTCGATATATCCTTAGTGTGCCAATTTCTGTCTGTGGACTTTATAGGTGAGCTTATTTCATTATAATCATTTTCATGATTATTTATCTCTTTTATCCCTAATTCGGTTAAATCATATATGTCGCCATTTAAAACTTGATTTTTTTGTTTTTCCAAAACTTACCTCCTTTCCAAATTTCAAATTTGAATAAGATAACAACTTTCTAATTTAATATTAAACGTTTTCTTAATAAACACTTTGTAAATTCGAAGCAATTCAAAATACTACAGTTCCTTTTATAAATATTATATTATTAATTTTATGTATATTTATTATTTAGCAAAAGATTTTTAAAAGTTAATCGCTTTTCATAAACTTGAAAGTTTTATCTTATTATTAATCGATATAAATTTATATCAAGAAAGGACTAAGCCTTTCTTGATATGATTTTAATTTATTTTGTATATTCTAGTGGTAAAACTGCATATGTTGCTGCACAGGTTACTAAATCTTGTTTGAATGTAACTTCGTTTGGTGCGTGAGCTTGATCTTCTGCTCCTGGTCCGAATCCTATTACTGGTATATTGTGTCTTCCCATTATAGCAACACCGTTTGTTGAGAATGTCCATTTATCTGTTAATGGAAGAGCTTTTCTCTTTTCTATTTCTTTTTCTACATTTGGTGCTATTCTCTTATCACCATAAAGTCCCTTATAAGCTCTTTCTAATGCTTTTGTTACTTCGTGATCTTCTGGAATTACCCATGTTGGGAAATAGCATTCTTGTTTTTTGCTTACGCCAGTCCATGATGGTCTTTCGTAATCATACATTGTAACTTTTGCACCAAATTTTTTAGCTGATGGTAAATCTTCAATTTCTTTTATACAAGATTGCCATGTTTCGCCGGCTGTCATTCTTCTATCAAGTGAAATTGCACAAGAATCTGCTACTGCACATCTTGATGGAGAAGTATAGAAAATTTGGCTTGTTGTAACTGTTCCACGTCCTAAGAAGTTTGCTTCTTTGTATTCAGAATTGTATTTTTCGTCAAGCATTTTTACAAGACCCTTGATTTCTACTGAATCGTCTGCTGGATTTTCGTTTAATTGTTCGATTTCGTTAAGGATTTTTGCCATTTTATAAATTGCGTTATCTCCTCTTTCTGGAGCTGAACCGTGGCAAGAAACACCTTCAACTTCTACACGAATTTCCATTCTTCCTCTTTGTCCTCTGTAGATTCCACCGTCTGTTGGTTCTGTTGAAACTACAAATTCTGGTTTGATTCCTTCTTCTTCAATCATATATAACCAGCAGTTTCCATCACAGTCTTCTTCTTGAACTGTTCCTGTAACTAAAACTCTAAATTCATCATTTAAGAATCCTAAATCTTTCATGATTTTTGCACCATAAACTGCTGATACAACTCCACCTAATTGGTCAGAACCACCACGTCCACCAATAAGATTTTCATCTTCAAATCCTTCGTATGGATCAAAATCCCAATTGTCTCTATTTCCGATTCCTACTGTATCAATATGGCCATCAAAAGCAATTTGTGTTTTGCCTGTACCCATTTCGCCAAGTACGTTTCCTTGACCGTCAATCCAAGCTTTATTAAAGCCTAATTTTTCCATTTCTTCTTTAATTCTTTTTGATTTTGCACCTTCTTCACAAGATTCACCATGTTTTAAAATCAAATCTCTCAAGAAAGCATTCATATCTTCAGAATATTTTTGTGCAGTTTCTTTTACTAAATCATAATTAATTTGTGTCATTTACTTAAATCTCCTTTTTAAAATTTTTAAAAAACCTATTTATTTTAGTCTTCTTTGTCTACTAATCTTTCTTTATTAGCTTTTAATAACTTTTCGATTGTAGCTTTTGGATCTTTAACTTTTTGTAAGAAGATCATTGCAGCAATTATATATGGTTTAAAGCTTGCTTCTTTGTAAAGTGGATCTCTATATCTATCAAATACAGATTCGTCAACTTCTCCATCTTCGCATGAAAGTCCTGTTATATCTGCTGGAAGACAGTGCATGTATAAAGCTTTACCATCTTTTGTAAGTTTCATCATTTCTTCTGTACAAGCCCAATCCATGTGTTCTTTGTTTTGTTCAAGAAGTCTTTGTTCAAGCTCATCAATTCCTTTTTGATCTCCTTTTGCATAAAGGTCTGTTCTTTCTTCCATAGCTGCAAATGGTGCCCAAGATTTTGGATAAACTATATCAGCATCTTTGAAAGCTTCTTCCATTGAATTTGTTTTTGTAAAGCTTCCGCCGTATTTTTTAGCATTTTCTTCTGCAATTTCTTCAACTTCTGGCATTATTTCGTATCCTTCTGGATGAGCTAAAACTACATCCATTCCAAATCTTGTAAATAAACCTGAAATTCCTTGAGGAACTGAAAGTGGTTTACCATAAGATGGAGAATAAGCCCAAGTCATAGCAACTTTTTTACCTTTAAGATTTTCAATTCCACCAAATTCATGAATTACGTGAAGTAAATCTGCCATAGCTTGAGTTGGATGGTCAATATCGCATTGAAGGTTTACAAGGTGTGGTCTTTGTTCAAGAACGCCGTGATCATATCCTTCTTGTACATATTCAGCAAAGTCTTTCATATATTTGTAGCCTTTGCCTATATACATATCATCTCTTATTCCAACTGTATCAGCCATAAATGAAATCATGTTAGCTGTTTCTTTTACAGTTTCACCGTGAGCTTGTTGTGATTTTCCTTCGTCTAAGTCTTGAACTTCAAGTCCTAGCATATTTGCAGCTGATGCGTAAGAAAATCTTGTTCTTGTTGAATTATCTCTAAATAATGAAATAGCAAGTCCTGAGTCAAAGATTTTTGGAGAAATATTTTTTTCTCTCATTGCTCTTAATGTATCAGCTACTGTAAAGATTGCTTCAAGTTCATCTTGTGATTTATCCCATGTGTGGAAAAAGTCATCGTGGTATAAGTTTTCAAAATCTAAGCCTTCTAATTTTTCTAATAATTTGTTAATATCTTGTGTCATTAATTTTTTCTCCTATCTAATTATTTTTTTATATTCAAATTTTTCATCGTTTGTATAATATCCATCCCAAACTACTTTTCTGTAGTGTTCGAAGTCTGTATCTCCTTCTGTTGAGATAAATAAAATTACTGAATTTTCATCTAATTTTAATTTTTCTTTTATATCTTTTAAATCTTCTCTTTGTAAAATTTCACTAACAGCTCCAACAGTTGCTGCTCCAGATTCTCCAGATATAACTCTCTCATCTTCTCCAATTGGATTTCCCAAAATTCTCATTCCTCTTGCAGCCGAACTATCTGGAACTGATAAAAATGCGTCAACGTAAGATTTTAAAATTGGGTATCCAACAGTAACTGGTTCTCCACAAGCAAGTCCTGCCATGATTGTATTCATTTCGCCTTCAACGTTGTGGATTTTGCCATCGTTTATTTTTGCTGTTAGGTAGTTACAATTTGCTTTTTCTGGTTCGATTAGTCCTATAAAAGGTTTCTCACTTCCCTTAAATTCGTCTGAGAAAAATCCTGTTACTCCAGTTGCAAAAGAGCCTACTCCTGCTTGTAAGAATATGTGAGTTGGTTTTTTGCCTGCTTCTTTTAATTGATCAGATGCTTCTTTTGCAAGAGTTGAATATCCTTGAATAATCCATGTAGGAATTTCTTCATATCCTTCCCAAGCTGTATCTTGAACCATAATATATCCTTTTTCTTCAGCATATTTATTGGCAAGTCTTACGCAAGCATCGTAGTTAAGTCCATCCATAATGTCACACTTAGCGCCAGTTTTTCTGATATTATCTCTTCTTTCAAGAGCTGATCCATCAGGCATCAATACAACGCAATCTTGTTCTAATTGTTGGCTTGTCCAAGCAACTCCTCTACCATGATTTCCATCAGTTGCTGTAATAAAAGTTACCTTTCCTAATTTTTCTTTGATTTCAGGAGAAATCAATTTCTCATAAGGTAGATCATCTAAATCCATATCAAGTTTTTGGGCTATGTATTTTGCCATAGCATAAGATCCTCCCAAAACTTTAAAAGCATTGAGACCAAATCTTAATGACTCGTCTTTGACAAATATATCCTCCACACCAAATAAATCTGCAAGATTGTTTAATCTTTTTAATGGTGTTACAGAATATTGGGGAAAGCTCGCATGAAATTTTTGAGCTTTTGAAGATTCTTCTTCATTAATAAAACTTAAATCAGCTAAATCTTCCAAATTTCTTTCATTTAAAACTATATTAAAACTCTCTTTCAATCTTTTCTCCTTTCTAGAACTTCTTCTGGTATTATAGTAACATATCACACATCAAAATGCAATACTTTTTAAAAATGTTTTCAAAAATTTTTTTAATTTTTTATTTTTTTATATTTTTCTATTTTAAATTTTTATTTTTTTACGAAATTTTTATTAAAAATTTCTATTTAGATTTTTTCTTTCATTAAATTTTTCCTATAGTATAATTTAAATAGAGTATTTAAAATTCAATAATTTATAGAAAGAAGGAAGATATGTCTAATATAGAACTAGAAGTTTGCGGGGGTTGTAATGCGAAAATCCCCCAAGAAAGTCTAGGCGAAACTTTATCTTCTATTAAAAATTTTAAAAGAGATGATGTTTTGATTGGATACGATACCATGGATGATTGTGCTCTTGTAAGAGTTGATAAAAATAATGGAATTGTATCTACCCTAGATTTTTTTCCGCCGATGGTTTCTGACCCATATATTTTTGGACAAATTGCTGCGGCAAATGCCCTATCAGATATTTATGCTATGGGAGCCGAACCAATTTGTGGGCTAAATATTGTTTTGTTTCCTGAAGATGAAAATATAAATATTTTGAAAAAAATTCTCCAAGGAGGTGCAAGCAAGGTTATAGAAGCTGGTGCATCTCTTGTAGGCGGTCATTCAATTCATGATCCAAAAATAAAATACGGACTTTCTGTAACGGGAAAAGTCGATATTGATAAAGTTTGGAAAAATAATACGCCAAATGAAAAAGATATTTTGATTTTAACCAAGCCTTTGGGGGTAACTTTAGTTACAAACGCCTATGGTATTGATATTCTTGGACAAAAAGAAATGGATAAGGCCATTTCTTCTATGATATTTTTAAACAAATATGCCAAGGAGATTTTGGAAAAATATAGGATAAGCTCAGCTACTGATGTTACCGGTTTTTCTTTTATGGGACACTTGTCAGAAATGCTTGGCGATAAATATTCTGCCATAATTGATTCTAAAAATATTCCAATCCTTGATGGAGCAAAAAAAGCCGCAAGCGAATTTGTTTTTACCAAGGGAGGACAAAGAAATAGGATGCACATGGAAAATATGGTGGAATTTCTTGTTGATGACTTTGCTCTTGAGGAAGTTTTATACGATCCTCAAACATCTGGAGGACTTTTGGTAAGTATAAATAAGGATGATGCAAAAGATGCCTTGGAAGAATTAAGGAGAAACAAGATAGATGCGAAAATTGTAGGTCAAATTAGTAAAAAATATGATAAATCAATATTTATAGAATAAAGGAGTAAAAAATGAAAGAAATTGATGCTAGAGGAATAGAATGTCCAATGCCTGTAATTATGGCAAAAAGAGAAATTAAAAATGGAGAAGAAAATTTTTATGTACTTGTAAATGAGGACATAGCTGTAGAAAATTTGAAAAAACTTGCCAAAGAAACTAACTTTGATGTTGAAATCGAAGAAAAAGAAGATGAGGTTTTTAAATTAACTTTTAATAAAAATGAAGAAAAAACAGAGAAAGATGATAAGGGAGAAAGCCTATCTTCTTCTTATGTTGTAGTTTTTGATTCTGATAAAATCGGAGATGGAGATGAAGATTTTTCAAAATCTCTTTTGGAAAGTTTCTTAGTTTCAATAACTGAGGCAGATGTACTTCCAAAATTTGTAATTTGCTACAACAAGGGAGTATTTTTGACAACACAAAGAGAAAATACCATAGAAGATTTGAAAAAACTTGCTGATAATGGAGTTGAAATTATCTCTTGCGGTCTTTGCCTTGACCACTATGGAGTAAAGGAAGAATTAAAAGTTGGAAGAATTTCAAATATGTACGAAATCTCTTCTCTAATGAGAACTCATCACACCATTAGACCATAATGGAATATGTAATTTATACTTTCAAATCGTCAAATTTAGCCTATCTTGCCTTAAGCAAAGTTGAAAGCGAAAATATTAGAGCAAGGCTAGTCCCTCTTTTGCCAGAAATTGATGCAGGTTGTGGACTTTGTCTTAGGTATGAAAAGAAATTTGATGAGAAGGTAAAAGAAATTTTTTCAAAAAACAGGCTTGATTTTGAAGAAAAATACCTGCTTATTTACAAAGAAAACAAAAGAAAGCCAGAGGTTAAAGCTTATGATTTATCTTGATAATGCTGCAACTACAATCGACAAGGACGAATCAGTTGCAAGGGCAGTTTATAATGCTATAAATTCAAAATCTTTTGGCAATCCCTCAAGAGGAGCTTATAAGGTTAGCCTTGATGCCCTAAATTTATTAATGCAAACTAGAAAAGAAGTTGGGGCTTATTTCGGTATGGACAATCCCTTAAATGTGGTTTTGTGTCCAAACATAACTTTTGCCCTAAATTTTGTGATAAAATCACTTTTTACAAGAGGCGACCATGTCATAACAAGTCTTGCAGAACACAATTCTGTCCTAAGACCTCTTTATGATTTGGCAAAAAACGGAACAGAGCTTTCTTTTATCGATATAAAAGATGATTTTAGCCTTGATCTTGAAAAAATTGAAAGTTTAGTCAAAAAAAATACAAAAGCTCTAGTAATTACAGGAGCGTCAAACGTATCAGGAGTTTTGACAAACCTTGATAAGGCAAGCGAAATTTGTAAAAAATATGATTTGAAATTAATAATAGACGGAGCTCAAGTTGCAGGATATGTGCCCTTTGATATAAAAAAATATCCCGAATCAATATTTTTATTTACAGGCCACAAGGGACTTCACGCTCCTCAAGGAACGGGTGGATTCATTGTAAATGGGGATTTTGACTTTAGGCAAGTTTTTGCTGGAGGATCAGGTTTTGATTCATTTTCAAAAACTCAGCCTCACGTCTTGCCAGATTTATTTGAGCCAGGAACTGCAAATGTTCATTCCTTTGCAGGTCTAAAAAGTGCCATAGAATTTTTGGAAAAAAATCCTCAAAAAGATATAAATGAGCTTACAAAAATTTTGTATGAAGGCTTAAAAGATACCCAAGGAATTAAATTTTATTCAAACATAAATTTAAAACACGTTCCAATAATTTCATTTAACATAAAATATATTCCGGCAAATTATATAGCAATGAAACTGTGGGATGATTACGAAATTTGCGTAAGAGCAGGCAGCCACTGTGCCCCACTTTTTCACGAAAAAATGGGAACAAAAAAACAAGGCATAGTAAGAATGAGCCTGTCATTTTATAACACAAAAGAAGAAATAGAAAAAACAATAGAGGCTGTGAAAAATATAGCAAATGAAAAAAGCTAGGGTAATCCTAGCTTTTATTTTAAAAACATTATTTTATCTTCATCTAAATTAAAATATAGATTTTTTTCATTTTTTAAATCATTCCATTTTTCTTTTTCCAAAAATACAGTAATTTGTCCTTCTCCGTCTTTTTTTCTTATTAGTAGGCAAGTGTTGAAAGTTTGGTCGATTTCTTTTATTATTTCCATTTGGAAAGAATTTTTTTCTTTTTTATTTTTGGAAATTTCTACATCATGACCTCTTATGCCTATAAATTTTTCATTGTGATTTTTTTCTAAATCTAAATCAAGGTTCCAAGCCTCAGCCTTATAAATATTTTCTCCAATTTTTTCAACTTTTGAGAAATTTTTGCAACCTGATAGCTCTGCTGCTGCCATGGTTTCTGGATTATGAAAAAGCTCCTTGGTTGGTTTTTTTGCTTCTGATTTTCCTTTTGTCATTATTACAATGTCATCACACATTCTGTATATTTCATCCCTATCGTGGGAGACAAAAAGAGTTGGTATTTTATATTCTTCTATAATTTTTCTAACTTCAAGCTCAATTGACCATCTCAAATATCCATCGATTGCTGAATATGGCTCGTCTAATAAAAGAATTTCTGGTTCGTTTACCAAAATTCTTGCAAGAGATGCTCTTTGTTTTTCGCCACCAGAAATCATTTCTGGCATAGAATTTTTTATGTGCCCAATATGAAGTTCTTCAAGTTTTTTATTTATTATTTTTTCAGAATTTATATTTTTTTCCCTAAGCCCAGTTTTTATATTTTCATAAACTGTCATGTTTGGAAAAAGTGCGTAATCTTGAAATAGATAGCCAACTTTTCTGTCTTTTGTTGGTATATTTATTTTTTTATCTTTATCAAAAAGGATTCTATCATTTAAAACTATTCTTCCATGATCTGGTTTTATAATTCCTGCTATTGCTTTTAGAGTTAAGCTTTTGCCAGAGCCTGACGCTCCCAAAATTCCCAAAATTCCTTCCTCATTTGTAAATTTTGCATCAAGTTTAAAATTTGTAAATTCTTTTTTTATTTCAACATCAAGCATAATTTTTTTCCTTTGGATTTGTATCTTCTAAGAAATTTATGGCAACAAGAACAACAAATGAAATCAAAACATTTATCATAACCCACTTATACGCAACAGTATCTTGACCAATTCTCCAAAATTGATAAACAGTTGTTGAAATGGTTGCGGTTTTTCCTGGAGTGTAGCCGCTTACCATGGATGTTGCTCCATATTCTCCAAGGGCTCTAGCAAATGATAAAACTAAACCTGCCATAACTCCTTTTTTGCAATTTGGCATCAAAACTTTCCAAAAAATCCATGTATTTGACTTGCCCAAAGTTTGAGCTGCGTATGATAAATTTTGGTTATAAGCTTCAAAAGCCCCTCTAGTTGTCCTATACATCAAAGGAAATGTTACTATAACTGTTGCAAAAATTGCTGAATACCAATTCATTATAAGAGGAAATTTAAAATATTCTACTGCGACTTTTCCTAGTGGCGAATTTGTTCCTAGAATTTTTATTAGAAAAAATCCTACAACAGTAGGAGGCAATACCAATGGTAAGGTTAATACCACATCAATTGCCCCCTTTACTTTTGCAGGTAATTTTTTAATATAGTAAGCAGCAAATATACCAAGAAAAAATATTATTACAGATGATATACTTGCAATCCTTATTGAATTATATAAAGGATATAAGTCCATATCTATTTATTTAATGCCTTTATTTAATGGCTTAAATCCATATTTATCTAAAATTTCTGATGCTTTTTCGCCTTTTAAAAATTCTAAATATTTTTTTCCTTCTTCTGGATTTTTTGAATTTTTAAGTAAAGCTGCTGGATAAATTACTTTATTTTCTAGCATTGAATCATCAGCTACTGCTACTGTTTCAAGTCCTGCTGTTTTTGCGTCAGTTTTATAAACTATTCCGCAATCAGCTGCTTTTTCACTTACCCAGGATGTAACTTCTTTTACGTTTGAACCAAGTGTAACTTTATCTTGAATCTTATCCCAAATTCCTAAATTTTTAAGAATTTCTTCTGAATATTGTCCAACTGGAACGTCAGCATTTCCTAGAGCGATTTTTTCTACTTCATCTTTTTCAAGATCTTTAAAATCTTTTATTCCTTTTTCATTTCCCTCTGCTACTGCAAGAGTTACTTCATTTTCAAGTAAATCAAATCTTGTTTCTTTGTCAATTTTTTCTTCTTTATCAAGTTCATCCATTTGTTTTTGAGCTGCTGAAACAAATACATCACAGTCTGCTCCCTCATCAATTTGAGTTTTTAATGTTCCTGATGAATCAAAGTTAAAGGTCAAACTAAGATTTGGATTTTCTTTTTCAAATTCTGTTTTTAACTCTTCCAAGGCTTCTGTCATTGAAGCTGCTGCGAATACTACAAGGTCTTTTTTCTCCATTTTGCCAGCATTTTCATTTGATTTTTCTACGCTTGCATTTGAATTTGACATAGCTTCATTTGAATTGTTGTCATTTTTTTTGTTGTTAGCACAACCTGCTGTTCCGATTAATAATGCTCCTGCTAGAGCTGTCATTGCGATTTTTTTAATATTCATTTTCTTCTCCTAAAATTTTAATTTCATCACCTGTTTTTATTACGCCTTCTTTAATTACTTTTGCAAATATTCCCTCATAAGGCATAATACATTTTCCTACGCTTTGCTTTATGGCACAGCCCTTGTGACATTCTTTTCCAATTTGACTAACTTCCAAAACACAATCGCCAATTTTTAATTTTTTTCCTATTGGAAGCTCATGCAAAATTATTCCTTGGGTTGTAATGTTTTCTGCAAAATCCCCAAAAGCAAATTTGCGATTTTCATTTTCCATTTTTCTAATTGATTCTACTGCCAAAAGGCTTACTTGCCTGTGCCACTTTCCTGCGTGGGCATCATTTTCTAGCCCAAAATCTTTTTTAAATAAACCCTGACCTATCTGTTCCTTTCTCACTCCCTTTGTCTTTGAAATATTTATTGATAAAACTGTTGCGTTAATTGTGTCCACTATTATCCCCTTCTAATATATCTAAGCCATGACTTAAAAAAGGCAAAATTCCTTCTATACTTTCTATGACAGCCTTGGGAGAGCCTGGTAAATTTATAATTAAAGAATTATTTTTTATTCCAGAAACTGCCCTTGATAAGGCCCACATATGAGTTTTCTCTTTTGAAATCAATCTTATAGCCTCGCTTATTCCTGGCGTTTGTTTTTCTATTACTTTTAAACTTGCCTCTGGTGTATTGTCCCTTTTTGAAAGTCCCGTTCCACCAGATGTTAAAATTAATTGGATATTTTCATCAACTAATTTGTTTAATTCATTTTCAATATTTTCCAAATCATCGTTAATTATAGACTTATAAACCATCTTATAATTTTCTGGCATTGTTTTTGCACAAGCGTCAATACATCCGTCTTTATTTTCGCCAGTAGATCTGGTATCAGAAATTACCACAAAGGCGTATTTATAAATTTTCTCTTTCATAAAGACCAGATTTTCCTCCTGATTTTTTTACTAAATATATATCTTTTATGGTCATAGACTTATCAAGAGCCTTGCACATATCATAAACTGTCAAAAGACCAGCAGAAACTCCCGTCAAAGCTTCCATTTCAACGCCGGTTTTTCCTTGACACTTAACTTTCACCTCACAAAATAATAAATTTCCCTCAAAATTAAAATCTACATTTATTCCATTTAATAAAAGTGGATGAGCCATGGGAATTATCGAAGACGTATTTTTTACAGCCTGAATTGCTGCAACTTGAGCTATGGCAAGAACGTCTCCCTTTTTTATTTTTTCATTTTTTATAGCTTCTATCGTTTCATTTTTTAATTCAATTGAACCTTTGGCTATGGCTTCTCTTTGGCTGATTTCTTTTTGAGAAACATCAACCATTTGCCCCCTGCCATTTTTGTCTAAATGTGTAAACATTTATCCTCCTATCCTGTACATGGATTCTTTTATTACTTCTTTTTCCAAATGATGTCTTTTAGGTTTTTTCATAAGAGCCTCATCAATTAATTTTTCTATATTTTCATTTGCTCTTATTGCTTTTTTTAAATCAATTTCTAAATCCGAATGAAGACAAGGCCTAATTTTCCCATCTGCTGTAAGTCTTAATCTGTTGCAAGTGGAGCAAAATTTATGACTTAATGGCTCAATTAGTCCAAGTGTGTAATCAAAATCTGGTACTTTGTAAAGGCTTGTCGGCGAATGAGTATCAGGATTTTTTATTGGAATTAAATTTAATTTTTTTATAATTTCATCGCTTGAAATAAATTTATCTTTTGAAAAATCTGCTGTCCCACCTATTGGCATAAGCTCAATAAATCTTAATTGTAGGTCATTTTCTTTGGAAAATTTTATAAGATCATAAATTTCCCCATCATTAAATCCTCTAATTAAAACAGTATTTATTTTTATAACATAGCCAAAATTTTTGGCGTATTTTATTGCATCAAGGACTTTTTCTAAATCTCCGCCTTGGCTCATCATTTTATATTTTTCAGAATCTAGGCTATCAAGAGAAATATTTAATCTTTT
>QWBY01000897.1_pt1 | contig 42187 bp, 46 predicted proteins | sample 1972471 | NCBI WGS metagenome assembly QWBY01 (sample SAMN09866722, study PRJNA288562) | Human gut metagenome isolate term6_stool, whole genome shotgun sequencing...
ATCAATCTTTTCTATGTTAACAGGTCTTTTTTCACATGATTTTATAATACCTATTCGTATTTTTTCTGGATCAAAGGTCTGTCTATTTCCATCTCTTTTTACTACTATAAGTGGAGTTTCTTCAATTGTCTCATAAGTAGTCCATCTTTTTTTACAACTTGGACATTCTCTTCTTCGTCTTATAATTGAGCCTTCATCAGTTTGTCTTGAATCTACTACTTTTGAATCAAGACTTCCACAGAACGGACATTTCATATTATCACCCTTTTTAAAATATAATCTAAATTATATTTAATTATTAAAATATTTATTAAAAATAAAAAAACAGGGTATCCTTAGATACCCATTAAAATCTATTAATTTAATCTTCGAATCTTCTCTTTAGAAATTCTGGAATATCTAGGTCACTTGTGCTTTCTTTCTTAGCCTTTGGTGCTCTAGTTTCTTTAATAGAGTCTGTTCTTAATGAAGTTCTTCCATGATCTTCATCTTCAAACTCAGTTGCAATAACTGTAATCTTGACACTGTCTTTTAATGTATCATCGATACCTGCTCCAAATATGATATTGGCATCTTCAGAAACATAGTCACGGATAAGGTCAGCAGCTTCATTAACTTCAAATATTCCAAGGTCATTTCCTGCAGTAATATTAATAAGTACTGATTTTGCACCTTCTATAGAAGTTTCTAGTAGAGGAGAGTTTATTGCTAGTTTTGCAGCTTCTGTTGCTCTGTCGTCACCAGATGCAATACCTATACCCATATGAGCGATTCCTTTATCTTCCATAATGGTTTTAACGTCTGCAAAGTCTAGATTAATAAGGTTTGGTACAGAAATAAGATCAGATATACCTTGAACACCTTGTTTTAAAATTTCGTCAGCCATTTCAAAAGCTTTTGCAAAAGAAGTCTTCTTGTCAGAAATATCAAGAAGTCTATCATTTGGAATAATTACTAGTGTGTCAACTTTATCTTTTAAAGCTTGAATACCTCTTTCAGCAGATTTAGATCTTTTGATACCTTCAAAACTAAATGGTTTTGTAACTACACCTACTGTTAAAAGTCCAAGTTCTTGTGCTACTTCTGCAACTACTGGAGCTGCGCCAGTACCAGTACCACCACCCATACCAGCTGTGATAAATACCATGTCAGCACCTTCAAGAGCTTCTCTTATTTCATCTCTAGATTCTTCAGCAGATTTTTCTCCTACATCAGGGTTTGCTCCTGCTCCTAATCCTTTAGTTATTTTTTCTCCGATTTGTACTTTATTGTCCGCAAGAGTATTTTTAAGAGCTTGTTTATCAGTGTTTAAAGCATAGAAATCTACACCTTTAACTCCTGCAGTAATCATTCTGTTAACGGCATTATTTCCGCCACCGCCAACTCCAAATATTTTTATTTTAGCGAATTCATCGTGATCCAACTCAAAATCTAACATAACTTCCTCCTCATCTTTATATACTTATATTTTATTAGTAAAATACTAAATAGTCAATACTAAATGACTGTTTTTCAACACTTATCTATTATTATATACCATTTAATGTAACTATTGGATTTTCATTTGAAAAAAGATCTATAGATACTACATCTTTTCCAGTATTTTTTATGTCTTCTCTTATTTTTTCAAGCATTTCTAATTTGTAATCAAAGTTATCAACCGATCCAAATTTAACTAGAATGCCATCCTTTAATGTAAATTCGCAGCTATCTTTATAAAATTTGATCGAGGAAATATCAAAAATGATATTTGACTCTAAAAGTTTCGAAGAAAGCTCCTTTAATTTTTCATCATTTCTAAAAAGATAAGCTCCTACTTCGTATTTATTTGTGTCTATCCCTTCTACAGTAATAAGCTCATCCTTTGTGCTACTTTTTTCCCCTAGTATCTTCAAATTTCTATCAGCTATGTAGTCGGTTCCACCTTTTATTAGTAAAAAGTCTTGTCTTTCATCTATAGCTACTTTTAGTGTGTTTCTAAATTTATAAGAAAGTTTAACATCTTTAATGTATGGCATTTTTAAAAGGGATTTTTTTCTCTTTCCTTTATTTAAAAATAGATAGTTTTTCCCTATTGATTCGTTTAAAACTTTTTCGATTTCAGATTTTTTTACGATATTGTTGCCGCTTATATCTAAATTATCAATCCTAAAGATACCTGAAAAATGTATCAGAGAAAAGAATAAAAATATGAGAATCGAGATAAAAATAATTCTTCTCTTTCTCATTTGTTTTTTTCTTCTTATTCTCTGAGATACCCGTCTATTTTTCATGTGTTAATTTGAGAATTTCATCGACTATTTTTTCAACAGCATCTATAGATGCCATCTTCTTAGATGAATTTCCCATTTCCTTAAGTTTCTTTTCATCATTAAGCAAAGATTCTATAGTATCTAAAAGAATTTCTCCGCTTAGATCACTTTCTTTTATAACTACAGAAGCTCCCTTATCTTCATAGGATTTAGCGTTGAAATACTGATGATTTCCAGCTGTATATGATTTAGGTATAAGGATACTAGCTACTCCAACTGCGGATATCTCTGCAAGTGTCATAGCTGATGATGATGCAACGACTAAATCTGAAATTTTTAAAAGATCTGGAATTTTGTGAGAATAGTCAAGAATTTTTATATTTTCTGGAAGTTCTATTCCCTTTATCTCTTCCATAAATTTTTCATAATGAACTTTACCTGTTATATGGATAAACCTAAAAGGCAGCTCCGTTCTGCTTTTTATGATTTCTATTATGGCATCATTGGTTGATTCTTGTCCACCTGATCCACCAAAAGAAAGCACAATTGACATGTCAGCTTTTACTCCAAGTCTTTTAAAAGCTTCATCTTTATCTATTTTTTCAAAATCTGATCGAATTGGGTTACCTGTAAATACAATATTGTCATTAGTAAAATATTCCTTAGCTTCATCAAAATTTATCGCAACAAGTTGTGCTTTTTTACTAAGTATTTTGTTTGTTACTCCTGGGTATGCGTTTTGCTCAGAAATCACAGTAGGGATATTTTTTCTCTGTGCTTTCATAACTATTGGAGCACTTACAAACCCTCCTGTACCTATAACAACATCTGGTTTGAAGTCTTTTATTATCTTGTCGCATTGTCTAAGACCTTTATATAAAGACATAGCAGTTTTAAATGTCTTCATATTTAGTTTTTTTCTAGGAAGTCCCTTTGCAGTAATGGTTTTAAATGGAACTTTATGTTCTGGAACTATTTCTGCTTCAAGTCCTTTTTCTGTGCCGACATATAAAATTTCAGCATTTTTATCTCTTTTTTTTATTTCATCAACTATGGCAAGGGCTGGATAAATATGGCCTCCAGTTCCTCCACCTGATATTATAATTTTCATCTTAACCTCGTTTTGAAATTCCTAGTAATATACCTACAGATCCTAGCGCAACAATAATTGATGTACCTCCATATGATACAAAAGGAAGTGTAATCCCTGTAGCTGGCATAAATTTGCAGGCAACAGCTATATTAAATAGAGCTTGAACACCTATGTAGGAAGTTATTCCCAAGGCAACAAGTTTATCAAAGTAGTTTTCAGCCCTATATGATATAGTATACCCCCTATATATAAATACTACAAATAAAATAATAACAAGAGCGACTCCGAACAGACCTATTTCTTCTGCTATGACTGCAATAATAAAGTCTGAGTGAGCTGCAAATATATTGTATTTAAATCTTGAATGAAATAATCCCACACCAAAAAGTCCGCCTACTGCCATTGCGTAGAGAGATTGGAATTGGTGATATGTTTCCTTATTCATTTCATCTGAGAAGAATCCTTTGAACCTATCCATTCTATATCCATACTTGGTTACAAACAAAATAGCTACCACAATAGCAATTGCAAATACCACTACAAATTGATGATTTTTCATACCTGATGCAAATAACATTATAAATAGTGTAGCTCCAATTACTGCAGCAGTTGAGAAGTCCTTAAATAGTATTGGTCCGGCAGAAATACCCATTATTGCAAGGGCATAAATAAAGGTTTTAGAATCTTCAATTTTATTTCTTACCATAGAAAGAAAACTTGCAAAAAATATAATAGAACTTATCTTTATAAACTCCGAAGGTTGGAAACCTTTATTAATCCCAGGGATTACTATGGATCTTACTTGACCATGTTCAGTCTTTCCAAGGCTAGTAAATAGTAATGCCACAGCAATTAATGACAAGAAAAATCCTATTACTCCCCAAAACTGAAGTTGTCTTCTCGTTAAATTCATGCCTATGAACATGACGACTATTCCAATTAAGAGTAGTGGAATATGAGCTTTTATTTGATAATATTCATCTCCATGGTTTTTAACTCCGTTTGGAATCCCAGCAGAAGTTATAAATACCACTCCGAATAGAACTAATATTATTGTTACAATTAATAAAGTTCTATCTACATTTTTGAAAAGTCTATCTTTCAAAATTATCTCTCCAATCCAAGTACTATTTCCTTAAAATGTCTTCCTCTTTCTTCGTAATTAGGATACATATCCCATGATGCACAAGCTGGTGAAAGAAGAACTGTTGCTAAGTTTTCTTTAGCTTCTCTAGTCGCTACATTAATAGCTTCTTCCATATCTTTAACTCTAGTATAAGAAATCCCTATTTCTGTCGCTTCTTTTATAATAAGATCTGCTGTCGCACCCAATACGACTAACGATTCTATTCTATTTTTATTATTTTCTAATAGATTTTTAAAGTCCGATCCCTTATCATATCCACCCATTATTAAAATGGATTTATCAAATGCTTTTAGAGCTACATCGGTGCTATCAGGATTGGTTCCCTTGGAGTCATTGTAGTAGCTTATGCCATCTATTGTTTTTACAAATTCAATCCTATGCTCTACGCCTTTGAAGTTTTTAATAGTTTCTACAATGGTTTCTATATTTACACCTAGAAAATACGCTGAAAGTATAGCTGCCATAGCATTTTCAATATTATGTCTTCCCTTAATAAAAACATCTTCGACTTTCATTATATTTTCTAATTTTCCGCCAAAGTTTCTATAAACTATTTCTCCATCTCGAACGAATAATCCTGGCCTCTTATGATCATCATATGAATAATAATAAGTATTTTTTATACTTGAATTTATTGTCTTTACATAGTCACAAGATGCTCCTAGAATCAAATAATCATTTTCGCCAAGATTTTTATAGATATTTTCTTTTGCTGTTCTATAATTTTCAACAGTCTTGTGCCAATCCAAATGATCACTAGTTATATTTGTTATTACTGCTACATGAGGTCTAAACTTATCTATATATGCAAGTTGAAAGGAGCTAGCTTCACAAACTATATACTCTGGGTCTAAATCTATTACATCCATCACTCCTACTCCTATATTTCCAACTGCATAGGAAGATCCAGCCTTATTTAAAATTTCATTAACAAGAGTAGTTATCGTAGTCTTTCCATTTGTGCCTGTAATCGCAACTATATCCTTAGTTTTATAAAAATATGATGCGAATTCTATGTCAGAAATTATTTTTATGTTTTTTTCTTCTAATGTTTTTATTATTTTAGACTCAGGTTTTATTCCTGGGCTTTTAACCACAAAATCTATTTTGTTAAAATCTCCGTTAAATATATCTTTTTCTTCAAATCCATCATAATTTTCTCTTTCATCCAATATATAAGCTTCTATATTATGATTTTTTGCATATTTATAGATAGATTTGCCTGTAGTTCCAGTTCCTAATATTAATATTTTCATTTTTTTACCATTAAATAACTAGTAAGTATCCGATTATGCAAAGTATTAACTGCGCAAGATAGAATACCTTTACTACTTTAGTTTCCTTCCATCCCTTTTGTTCAAAATGATGGTGAAGTGGTGACATCAAAAATATTCTCTTTCCTCGTATTTTATAACTCAACACTTGTAAAATTACTGAGAGTGTCTCGATAAAATATACTCCACAAGCTATTGGAAGTAGAAGAGGAATATTTAAAAGTACCGCAATTGAGCTTACCGCTCCACCTAGTGCCAATGAGCCCGTGTCTCCCATAAAAACCTTTGCTGGAAATTTATTGAATTTCAAAAATCCCACCAAAGCTCCTGCTAGTATAAATGAAGCTATAGCTATTGAATATCTTTCAAACTTAATTGCAACTGCTGCAAAAAATAGTAAGACTATGGTTGTTACTCCTGAGCTCAGTCCATCTAATCCGTCTGTTAAGTTTACAGAGTTTACTACTCCAACTATTACAAAGATTATAAATGGTATATAAAAATAATTAAAGCTCACCATTTTCTTTATAAAAGGAACATAAACTTCTGTTGAAAGTTCTTTTGAATTATATTGAAAGTATAAAACTACTAAACAGAATAATATTTGAAGTAGTAACTTTTGTATAGCTGTAAGCCCTAGATTTCTCTTCTTTACTACCTTTATATAGTCGTCTATAAATCCTACCGCTCCAAAAGCCAATGTTGCAAATAAAACGATTAAAAAATCTACAGAAAAGTTAGTCATAACTATATTTGCTATTAAAAACGAAGATAGAAAGATAAGCCCACCTATTGTTGGTGTTCCTGCTTTTGTTAAATGGCTCTCCGGTCCATCTTCTCTTATGCTTTGTCCTGCATTCATACTTTTTAGAAACGGTATTATTATAGGTCCCAATATAAGTGATATCACGGCTCCTAGTACAAATGATATTAAATACTTCATCACATGCTCCTAATTGTTATTATTGTCTTCATTTTTATTTTTATTGTTTTTATCATTATTGATTACTGATTCTTCTACTTTGTCGAAGTCTCTATCTGTGGTTAAAACTAACACTTCTTCTGTAACTATGGTCTTAGGTTTTATAGATTGACTGGTTACATAACCTTCTCCTTCAATTCTATACTTGATTCCAAGTTCAGAAAGTATCTTTGTTGCATCTTCTTTGCTCTTTCCTATTAATATAGGAACCATCTTTTCTGTGCTTTCGTTGACAGTTATATCCACTATACTTCCTTGAGGTACAGTTTCTCCAGCTGCAGGTTTTTGTGAAACTACTACTGAATTCTCTGTAATCTTTGATTTGTCAGATGAGAATTTGAGGTTTGAATTTACTATAATCTTACCAGCGTCCATAACCAATCTTCCAGTTACATCCGGCACCACTGTTTCTTCTTTGTTGTCAACTTCTTCTATCTTTTCTGTCTTAGGAATCTTTAAATATTCCAAAGTCTCTTGCATTACTTCTTTCGCTACCGGTGCAGCTACAGTTGCTCCATAGAAGTTACCAACCGGTTTTTCAACTACTACAAGCACTGTTATCACTGGATCTTTAATAGGTGCTAGCCCTATAAAGGAAGCGTAATATTGATCTTCATAACCACCGCTTGACGAAGCTATATATGCCGTTCCTGTCTTGCCTCCAACTTTATATCCAGGCACAGCTGCATACTTTCCAGTTCCTTGTTCAACTACAAGTTTCATAAGATCTCTCATAGTTTTAGAAGTTTCTTCAGAAATAACTCTTCTATAAGTGGTCTTTTTAAATTTTTCTATAACATTTCCATCTTTATCTACAAGTTCTTTTACTATTAGAGGTTTATTTAAGTATCCTCCATTTCCTATGGCAGAAACAGCATTTACAAGTTGAATAGGAGTTACTGCTATACCATGACCATAACTTATGGTTGAAATGGCAACTTTAGATATTTGATCCGGCGAAGCTGGGATTGTGCCCTTAACTTCTCCCTTCAAATCTATTCCTGTTCTCTCTCCAAATCCAAAAGCTCTTATAAATTCAAGAAATTTCTCTGGTCCAAGTTCTCTACCTATCTTAACAAAAGAGATATTACAAGACTCTTCCATTGCTTCTGCTAAAGTTCTTGGACCTCTATTATTAGATGTACAGGTTATTCTAACACCCTTCATATCGGTTAAGACTCCTGGACAAGTATATGCCTTCTGTAAATTTGTGGTATCTTCTTCCAATGCGGAAGCTGCTGTTATAAGTTTAAAAGTAGAACCTGGTTCGAATTGGCTCTCTATGCTGGTGTTTTTCCAGTTGTCGCTCCATGCCTGAATCAACTCATCATCTGTCATATTTTTAAAATCTTTTTCTTGTTTTTCGTTTACTGGAAGTCTTGGATAGTTTGGATCATAGTCGTCTTTATCTACCATAGCTAGGATTTCTCCTGTCTTGGTATTTTGTACGATGATTGTTACTCTTTCCGCCTCTGTTGTCTTTTTCGATTCTTCTGCAGCTTTATCAGCAAAGCCTTGTATATTTACATCTATTGTACTTACAAGATCAAGACCATCTTGTGGAGCGTACTGCTTTTCATCTGTCATTGGAATTTGCTTTAACTGCTCGTCTTTAATCTTTATAGATTTACCTTTTATCCCAACGAGTTCATCGTCAAACTGTCTTTCAAGTCCGTAGATACCGTAGTTTTCATTGTCAAGAAACCCAAGTACATGACTCATCGATTTACCAAATGGATAGAATCTCTTTATATAATCATCAAAACTTACGCAATTATTCTTTTGCTCTCTGATTTCAAGAGCAATCTTTCTATCTACATCCTTTGCTAAGGTAACTCTCTTATTCTTACTTATCTTAACTAAGGTTTCCTTTTCATCCAGATTTAAAATATTTGAAAAATACCTAGCGTCATCCTCGAGTCTCTTTTGTCTTATGGCAGCAAATTCATCCATTCTCTTTTTATATGCTTCTTCAGTCTCTTTTTTTCCTTTTTGCATGCCTTTATCTGGTTTTATATTGTTAGAGTCATAGTAAATTTTAGATTTGGACACATTTAACGCTAGAATCTTTTTATTTGCATCATATATAAGCCCTCTATTTGAATTTATAGCTTCCTTTTTAGTTAGCTGATTAAGGGCTTGTTTAGTCAAGTTTTCTGATTTAAAAATTTGTATATAAAATAACCTAAATATTAGTAATATAAAAAATAAAACCAGGAAGCTTAGTACAAAGAAAATTCTACGGTTAAAAACTGTCCGTATATCGCCTTTAAAACTGCTCCTGGTCGTCTTATTTTTCCTTTTTTTCAAAAGTGCCTCCTAATTTCTAGTAAATGACTTCAAAACTGAAACAATAGGACTTAGAAATACATTGTTCTTTACATCGCTTTTTTGCTTATCATCTTTTACATCTATATAAACTATTTGATTATCTTCTGGATAAACCATTCCCAGTCTGTATTGTGCAACTTCCTTTAAGTTGTTGGAACTGATTATTCCTTGTAGTTCTCCTTCAAGTGACATCTTAGTTTCTTCTAAGTCTTTTATTTGTGAATGTTGAGCTATGATTTCATTGTCTAGTTTAGTTATTTGAGATCTTAAAATTGAAACAGTTCCAATTAATATTATAACAATAGAAACTGTTAGTACAAGAGGGATATTTATTTTTCTTCTTATTGTTTTTCTTCTTTTCTTTTTCATTTCATACCTCTAGCTTCTTAGCAATTCTAAGTTTAGCTGAATGAGCACGATTATTTACACTTAATTCTTCTTTAGATGCAGTAATCGGCTTCCTAGTTATTATTTCTATCTCTCTTTTTTTGTCACATGTACATATAGGCACTTCAGGTGGACATATACAATCTAGGTAATAGTACTTAAATGTATCTTTTACTATCCTGTCTTCAAGAGAATGGAATGATATTACACAGATCCTGCCTCCTGGGTTTAGAGATTCAATCATATCCCCGAGACTCCTTCTAAGCACTCCAAGCTCATCATTTGTTTCGATTCTCAAAGCTTGGAATATCCTCTTAGCTGGATGTGGTCCTCCACTTCTAGCTGCCTTTGGAATGGCAGCCTTTATTATGTCTACTAGCTCAAATGTCGTTTCGATGGTCTTAACATCTCTAGCTTTAACGATGAATTCTGCAATTCTTTTGGACCATCTCTCTTCACCATATTCATAGAACAATTTAGTAAGAGCTTCTTTTGAATATGTGTTCACTATATCTTTTGCTGTGATGATGGTGGATTTATTCATTCTCATATCGAGTGGTGCGTCATAATTATATGAAAATCCTCTGGAACCTTCATCAAATTGATGGGAACTCACTCCCAAATCTAAAAGAATTCCATCTACCTTTGATATTCCAATCGAATTTAGATTTTCTTTGAAAAATTCAAAGTTATTGTTAAATAACTTGAAGTTATCTCCGATTTCTTTTAGTCTCTTTTCTGATGAAGATAGTGCAAACTCGTCTTGGTCTATTCCAACTAAAAGACCAGTACCATTTAGCCTTTTTAAAATTTCACTGCTATGGCCTGCACCGCCAATTGTACAGTCCATGTAAATGTGGTTTTCTCTTATATTTAAACCTTCTATGGTTTCATCAAAGAGTACTGGAATATGTTCAAAACTTGTCATAGCATCTCACCACCTAAGGTCATCACATTGTCCTCGTAGCTAGATTCTAAGTCTTCATCCATTTCTTGCCATTTTTCTAGTGACCAGATTTCTGCTCTCACGTCTAGCCCTACGATTATTCCGTCTTTTATAAGTCCAGAATGATCACGAAGGCTCTGAGGAATTAACACTCTTCCTTGTTTGTCAAGATTTGTTAGGACAGCCTTGGAGTAGAAGGACCTTTGGAAAGCACGTGCCTCTTTGCTGCTTAGAGGAAGGGATCTAACCTTCTTGGAGATGACTTCCCATTCTGATTTTGGGTACACAAAAATACAGCCATCAAGCCCTTTTGTCATTACAAAAGAGTCTTCGAGGTCGCTTCTAAGTTTAGATGGAATTATAATTCTGCCTCTGTCATCCAAAGTTAGATTGTATTCCCCAATCAACATACATATTCCTCCATTAAGTGTGAATTCACTCCATTACTCTCCCATTAACTATATTTTACAACACATCTGTTCCAAATACTAGTCTTTTTAACAAGTTTATGTGATAAATTTCAAATTTTTTTCAAATAATATTTAATTTTTAAAAATTTTAAAATATTTTTTATTTTTTTCTAAAAAATGTGCGTTCTTCTTGAGAAATGATAAAAATGGATAAAAAAAAATAGGAAGTGTTTTGCTTCCTATCAAAAATTATTTATTTAATTTTATTTTATTTTTTTGCTCTTACATACCCTGCCTTTATAGCTTCTTCTTCTGTATCGAAAAATACAGCGTTTTTAAGATATACTTTTTTATAATCTCTTCCGTAAGGCATGTGATATTTCATGCTATTCTTATTTCCTATTATTCTTCCATTGGCATATTTATATGCGAGTTCTTTTGAATTATTCTTCTTGGGTGTATTCTTTAGAATATTATTATTCTCTTCTTCTTTTTTATCTTCTTCTGTTAAAGCTTCTGCTTGTGGATCTTCTTTTGGTGCTTCTGTTAGCTCATTGCCCACACTAATTGGAACTCCATAAAGACCAAAATTATTATTTCTTGCATAGGCTTCAAAAGTTTTAAATATTTCTACATATTTAATATCTGGTGGAAACTGTGCAACCACTGCGTATCCATCTCTTAATAAATATGAATTAAACATAAAGCTTGCTATCTCTTCTTCCGTTGGATTATCTGTTCCAGGCTTTACAAGCCAGACATATCTTAGAAGCCTTCCGTACTTATCGGTTTCGCTTACATCCTTTTCTAAATAAATAGTTCTTCCTTCAAGCCACTTTGTGGTGAATTTGGAAGCTTCTGCTCCATAATACTCCACTTGCTTCTGAGGATGTTTTGTCTCTGGTGAATCCACAAGTATAAATCTTAATTTTTCTACTCCTTTCCCTCTATCTATTTCGATGGTATCTCCGTCAATCACACTTGTTACTTTTGAGGCTTCAAATGTGCATGTGGATCTAGCTTGATCTTGATAGCCTTCTCCAATAACTACTACTCTATTGGTATTATCCCAGATAACATTTTGTGTAAAAGCTTCAGCTATGATTCTTATTGGAACCATAGTTCTATTATTTATAATCTTTGCTCCTACATCAGATGGTATTTCTATCTCATTATCTGTATATGTATTTCTTCCAATAGTAAATTTAATATTTTTGGACTCATTAGAAATTATTACGGTTTTGGTACTCTCTTCCCAATCCACCTTATATCCCAATTTTTCTGAAATGATTCTAACTGGAACTAGTGTCCTTCCATCTTCAATTACTGGATCAGCATCAGAATCAACAAAATATCCATTTACAAATATTCTTGGTGTGCCAACACTTGCACTTACTGGAACAAGTAACAGCAACAAGAAAATAAATAACTTAAAATGCTTTTTAATCTTATCAATCATTTTTTGTCTCCTAATTTTTTAATCATTTCATCCTTCGTAAAGATATATCTCAATATCAATCTTAAGCCATGAATCTAATTTTTCCTTCTTTTTAATAATACCATATAGATTTTTCCCAGCATCCATAAGTCTTGAGAACACAGGATTGTCCTTCTTCGGCACATATCCGATCTTATCTCCATTTAGAGTTTCTATTCGTATTGCATTTTCGTCGTATGGATTGTTTGGCTCCCTATAGAAAACCAGTTTATCTTCTATATTTAACATAGGCTCGAGCAGCTCAATATTTTCTATATAGCTTGTTCCTGCCACATAGGTTTCAAATAGAAATATATCTACCGCAAATGGTTTAGGTAAATCTTTAAAGTTTGCAGAGTGGAGAAATTCTAGTAGTCCTCCATCATCCTTTTTAACAATATCTGACATCATTTCACCAACATTTCTTTAATTTGGGCTTTTAAAATAGTTATAGCTTCGTCATATCCTGCTGAAATTTCTTCGAGTTCCTTAATTCTTACCTTCTTTTTCTCTTCGTCATCTAAATAATACTTAAAAATATATGGTGGAGTGGTTTTTATATGTTCTACTTCCATCTTTATTTCTTCTACAATCTTTTCCAAGTTTGATTTCTCTTTTACAAGCTTGTCCAACGTAGACTCACTAGAATCAAGACTTTCGCTTGCCCCTACCAAATTATAGAGGATTTTAATGGTGATGATATCTCCTACTTCGTAGGCATCCACCACTTGATAAAACATTTCTAGCTGTTCTTCTGTCAAATCTGGATTTAGGTCTGGATGAAGTTTCTTTACAAGCTCTTTGTACATTCTTTTCAAATCTTTAGTTTCTTCTTCGGATAGACTCTCCATCTTGGATCTATCGATAGCTTCTGTTATATCTCTTATCTTTTTATTTAATTTATTTATATAGTCTTCGAACTCACTGTCAAGTTGTTGCTCTATCTCTTCTATGTCCACCTCTTCTCCACGGTTTTCCCGAGCTTGGATAAGTTCTTTCTTTCTTCTGAGGCGAGCATATTCACAGTATTTTTCATAGACTTTGTACTCGATATATCCAATTTCTAGCATGTAGTCCATCTTTATATTTTTACAAATATTAAATTTTAGTTCATCCCTTTCAGTTACCAAGTCCAAAAGTTCTTGTTTAAGTCTTTCTACATCTTCTCTAAGTTTCTTGGCTTGTGGAAATTCTATAATTCCGTTCATTTGCTCTCCTCTTACCTAAGCTTAATAAAAAGTAAGCCCAGAGGCTTACCTTTAATAATTTATTTAATATCCTTGATCTTCAATATTCCATTCACTATCTTTATCTGCCCTAACCAAGGTCCAGCTGTAATCCTTGTATTCTCCCTGTGACAATACAGGATTTTCACCAGTTATGTTAAAGTCTGTAAATATTACAATTACATTATTAGGATCTATATCTGTGTCTTTGCCTTTACCATATTCCATAAATGATTTGATTGCTTCTTCAGATTTAGATTCTTCGTAACGAACTCTCTTTAACTCTGAGCCTGGAAAAGAGAAATTATCCTTCACTACTTTGATTGCAGACTCTATTTCTTCTTCGTTAAACTTAGTTGGTTTAGCGCTTGCGCTTTTATCATTACCACTTTCTTTACATGCTGTAAGTGATAAAAACATTAAAAGAGCAAGTAATATACTAATACTACGTTTCATAATACTGCCTCCTTTGTTTATAAAATACCCAGGCAAAAATATTTTAAACTTCTAACGTGTAAAATTATCCATTTGCTCCCATTTTCAAGAAAAATAAACTGTGATAATATATATTAAGGTGTTAATATGAAAAGATATTTAAAATTTATTATTCCATCTGTGCTATCCATGTGGGTGTTTGCCCTTTATAGCATGGTCGATGGATTTTTCGTTTCAAATTATGTAGGCGAGGTTGAATTCTCAGCTGTGAATATTTCCATGCCTATCATAACATTGTTCTTTGCCACTGGAATTCTGTTTAGTATAGGAACTCAAGCAAAGGTCGGGATGAATCTCGGAAAAGGAGATTTTAATCTTGCAAATAAAATATTTTCAACTTCCATTGTAAGTCTTATTTTTATAGGAATTTTATTCTCTGGAGTTATTTATATCTTCATAGATAAGATAATCTACGTTCTCGGAGCAAACGATGCAACTGCAGAATTCGTAAGGGAATACTTAAAAGCAATCGTCCCATTTGGAATGTTTTTTATGCTTACATATCAATTGGAAGTCTTAGTTAAAGTTGATGGAGCTCCACATATATCTGCTTTTTCAGTTTTCATCGCCGCCATTTCAAATATTGTCTTAGACTACTTATTAATAGTCGAGTTTCACATGGGCATCTTTGGAGCTGCACTTGCTACAGGAATTGCACAGGCAATAAGCTCATTTTCATTTATTCTGTACTTTTCAAGAAAGACTGGAAGGCTTATGTTTGTTAAAAATTTTGATTTTTCTATTTTAAAATCAACCCTGCCTCTTGGTATAGGTGATGCAATTTCAGAAATTGCCATAGGTTTTACAGTTTTTCTATTCAATAAAAATCTATTCGAAGTCTATGGAGAAAATGCGGTCATCGCATACACAGTTATCTCCTATGTGTCAGTACTTGTAACAGTCACTATGACCGGGGTTGCTCAAGGACTTGCTCCTATATTTTCATTTGATTACGGCAAGAGAGATTACAAAAAGATTCGTAAGTTCGTTGAGCGCGGAGTGGTCACCATTATTCTAATCAGCGTAGTATTTATATTTGTAGCCCACAGATTTGCAGAACCTATCGTCAATATTTTCTTAGACGAAGGCACTGATATTCTCCATGAAACCTCCGTAGCTCTAGCTAGATATTCATGGGCATATCCTCTTATTGGATTAAATGGTCTTATGATTACATTCTTTGCAAGTCTTGGTCGTGGAAGAATCGCAACGACTCTTTCAGTACTTAGAACTCCAATCGTAGTAAGCCTCGTTATGTTTATATGTAGAGCGTTAATGCCTGATTACTTCTTGTGGTATGTCCTCGCATTTGCGGAAGGACTCGTATTTCCACTTGGCATCTACTTTGTAAATAAATATATAATCAAACCAATTAAATACCAAGTATAAAAAATCCTGTGTAATTTGGCACAGGATTTATAAATATTTAAGTATTATTTTCCACTCTTCGATTAAATCTTCCAAGCTGTACCTGGCGTTGGCAGGGCTTGTAGAAGGAAGTTGTATCGCTTCTATTCCAAGATTATCTCTATGATATTTTCTGTAATATTTAAAGGAAGTTCCACCGTTACAAAAGACTTTAGAAATCTTTGAACCTTCTACCACCTCTTTTAAGTCAGATGGGACTACATTTTTAATACTCGCATCGCTAGAACCTATAATATCACAGGCGTAAATAGAATCAAAGACTGCAATATTATGGCTAAGAAGAAAATCTCTTCTCTCTTCAATATCCCTCGTTAGACTCGCATCGAATAAATTTTCCATTATCTTCCAAAATCTATTTTGTTTATGACCATAGAAAAATCCATACTCCCTTGTCTTTACCGATGGAAATGACCCCAGAATTAAAATCTTGGAATTCTCATCGTAAAGTGGCTCTAAAGGGTGGACAATTCTAGAATATTTATCTTTCAAATTAAAACTCCTTGTCTTATATTTTTAATCGTGGTTAGCGTTGGATGCCTTGAAATAAAAAGGTATGGCAAGTAACTGTGAAAATATTGAAACTACTATGAGACTCGTAATATTTACATCGTAAAGAACGCCTAGAAGCCATGAACCTAAGAACCAGAAAACTCCAAATGACATTTCGAAAATCCCGTAACCAGTTGCTCTACTTGATTTAGGTACTACAGAAGTGACAGCAGCCTTAAGAATTGATTCTTGCGCTCCCATGCCTACTCCCCAAAGTGCAATTCCAAATAGCACTGCATAAATATTATTAAATCCAAAGATAAAAAGTGAAAAAGGTGCAGAGATAATAGTCGATACAACCAGCGCCTTTACGCCGTTTCTATCATACATATATCCGAAAAATAGAGCAGCAAAAGCATCTACAAGCATGGCTCCTGCATATATAAGCGGAATAGTTTCCATATTAATAAGTCCCACTCCACTCGTTAAGGTATTTAGATTTTTAGAAACATGCATAATAATTAGCGAGTAGTCGATAAACCCAAAAGAAAATAGACTGATTCCAATAATATAAAAGATAAAAGAATCCTTCATCTTAAAAGGAATATACTCTTTTGTCTCTGGCTCAAAATGCTCTGGGTTTGGAAATCTCTTCTTGGTATATAGAAGCAAAATAATCGTGATCGCACCAGGAATAGCAAGAAACGCAAAGCATCTCGAATATATTTCAAAATCAGTACCGTCGGTTTTAAATAGCATTACAAGATATAGGAAAAACGGACCTAAAAATGCCCCAATTTGATCAAGCATCTCTTGAATTGCAAAACTCTTTCCAGCGCCTTCTTGAGAAGCGGCAAATGACATGATGGTATCCTTAGCCGGTTTTTTAATCGCCTTTCCCATCCTTTGAATTACCAAAAGACCGCAGGCGTAGATCCAACCATCTTCACCTACAAGTGCAAGAGCAGGAACAGCCAAAATATCTAGGATATATCCAAAGATTGTCATCTCCCAATATTTATGAGTCTTGTCAGTGAGTTTCCCAAAGAAGTACCTCATTGAATAACCGATAAGCTCTCCAAGTCCAGAAATAAACCCGATGGTCCCAGCAGAAGCACCAAGAAGACTAAGGTACACTCCTCTTAAGCTCGATGCCCCTTCGTGGGTCATATCGGAAAATAGACTTACAATTCCAAATAAAATTATAAAAATCAGTGAGCTTGTTAGTTTTTTCTTCTCTTTCATAAAATCATTTCTTTCTAAATAAATAAAATAATAATCCCTGCATAAACAGGGACTATTATCTATTTTCTATAGTCATAGAATCCTTTGCCAGCAGCTACTCCTTTTTCTCCTTTGTCAATCTTTTTCTTAATCATGTTTAAAATCTTGTAATCGATTGAGTTAGGATCTTTAGAGGAAGGCTTCATATTTTGAATGCTGTACACAGTATCTAATCCAACCACATCAATAATTTGGAAAGGACCTGCTGGTGCACCAGTTGCAAGCCTCCAAGTAAGGTCGATGGTTTCTGGATCAGCCACTCCCTTAGCCCAAAGAGTTTGAGCAGAATATAAAAGTGGAACTAGTAGAGAGTTTAAAACATATGCAGGTTGTTCTTTGTGAAGCTTTATAGGTATCATATTCATTTCTGAAGCATATCTAACTACAGCATCGTAAACTTCTTTAGATGTTTTATCATGACCCATGCATTCAGCAGTATTATTTTTCCAAATAATATTTGCAAAATGAAGAGCCATATACTTTTCTGGTCTACCAGTGTGATCTTTAAATTGAGATGGTAGAAGTGTAGATGAATTTGTAACAAGTATAGTCTTGTCATCTAGAATATCTCTAATTTTTTCATACAACTCAATCTTTGCAGCAGGATCTTCAGTCATAGATTCGATGACAATATCTGCGTCCTTTAAAGCTTTATTTATATCGAGCTCTAAATGAAGATTTTTTTCAAAATTTATTTTTGCGTCTTTAATTAATTTATTTATATCTTCTTCAGTAGTTCCTTCCCATACTTTAACAAGTCCACGTGGATATAGGTATCCTCCCATTGGATTTTTTATTAAATCCTTTGATTCTTCGAGAGATTTTAGCATTTCTTCTTTAAAGTGAGCTATTCTAGGTTCAGCCCTTCCAATAGAGCCTTCACTTCTTAGCCAAATAATAGTGTCATGACCAGTATATGCATTCATAAGAGCGATTTGTACACCAAGTACTCCTCCTCCTAGAACAACAACTTTTTTAAATTCCATAAATCCTCCAAATATTGTTATTTTAAAATATTAAATATTATTTATCTAATGAGATAAACATATTCTTATCTATTAGTTACCCGAAATATAAATAGAAAAACAGAAAAGAATATTTTTTAAGCTTAACTTTCGATATTTATTATCGAAACTTATGAAGTAGATCCTCCTGTTGTATCCTCAAACCAATCATTATGATCAAAGACAGATATCGTCGAATTCGAAGTATCTCAATAAGGTATAGTCAGTTGAAAAGGTCTATATTAAGAAAAATCAGCTTTCATTTATCTTTGATGAATTAATCTTTATGATCAAGCGAAGACGGATACTATCAAAGTCGATGAATCTCTTTTTATTATGGAAATGTTTGTATAATTTATTTAAATGCTATCCGGATAGCGTGAAGTTATTTTTGATGCTATCCAGATAGCGTAAAGATTATTATTGGTTTCATTTTAAATGACTTGCTCTATAGAAGTTATACCCAATCGACTTCAGAGCCTTCAGCTTCCGCTAAGGAGGACTGTAGTTGGAAGGACATTTTTAGCCTTCGGCTGTGGAAGCAAAATGCTTCCGCTACAGAAATAAATAGTAGGAATGGTTGTTGTACGCCTGACGGCTAAGTTAAGATATTTTATATCAAGTCTAATGTAATCATATTGCTTCTGCCACAAAGTTTACTTTTAAAATAATATTTTCTACGGCTGCGTTTAAATTAAAAAAATTTATTTCCAATAAAAAAGAGATAAGCAAGAACTTACCTCCTAATCTTTCGAACTATTTTTCTACTTTAAATATCACTGTGTACTTTTGAATTGAATACACTCCTGTTTTTTCATTTCCTACCGGCACTACTTGTATAAGTTCCCAGCCTTCTTTTGCTTTTTCGACTATGACTTCCTTGCAGTGTTCAAATCCATCTGTTCTTCCAGCTTTTAGTCCATCTTTTAATTCTACATCCACAAATTCATATGTAAACATTTTTACCTCCTATTTATTGATTTATCAGCTTTATTATACATCAAAAAAAAAAAAAAATTACAATTTCAAATTAAAAAGCGACACCAATGATGCCGCTTACTTAAGTTCCTTTTCATATAAATAATCTACTCCGTGGATATAACCATATAGTTCTTCCACCAATGTATAGCCCATCTTTTCATAAAGACCTTTTATCTTCGTAAATAGATGAATCTTGTCCACTCCACTCGCTTCTTCCGCATGCTTTATAAATTCTCTCGAATATCCTCTATTTCTATATTTTGGATCCACATATATCATCGCGATGAATCTATCATATTGTGGAAGTGGTATGTAATCTTGGTTTACCAATGTAAAAAACCCCATCACTTCCCCGTCTTCTTTGGCGTAGAAAATCTTGGCGTCCTTTCCAAGTTTTTCATCAATCTCGTCGTTCTTTATCGCCTTTGTAAGCACTTGTGATTCGCCCCACTTAACGTTTGGAAGATAATCTAGTAATTCTTTTTTTTGTAAGTCGTCTCTAACTTCTATTATTTCCATGGCAACTCCTTTGTATTTTATACTTATTTATATATTACCCAAAATGTAGTAATAATAAAACGATTTCATAGATGTAATTAAAAATGGTGCAGAATGCACCATTAAATTATTTATTTAGAAGATAATTATCTATTCTATTTATAAATTGTTCTGGAACTAAGCTTGATCCTTCATAAATCTTAAATCCTTCCATCTTCAAAACTCTTTCTTCAATGGTAAGTTCTTTTCTTTTAACGTCGATTTCTACAGATTTGTCCTTTGAAGAAATTTTTATAGTTCTAGTTTCTCCATTCCATTCTATCTTTGCACCGAGTTCTTCATAATGCTTTCTTAGATAGATATTTTTATCTCCATCATCCATTGAGTCTTTGGATTCGTTGACTTTTGCATCTAATGCAATTATCTTTTCTGGAGTAGCAATAGGCGGCAAACTTCTTGTGGCAATTTTGTAGATAACTGCATAGTCTCCTTCTTTAAATTTTCCTACTTCTTCTCCATTTTGATTTACAACTTTAGTATCATCAGAAAGATTGATTTCAACCCTGTTTGAGACTCCGTGACCCTTTGCATTGAAGTGGTCCACGTCTATAGAACATTCTCCATCTTCGGCATTTATCGCTATGAAATCAGGGTTTAATTTAGCTGGCATAGATAGCATAATTGGAGCATCTTTTTTATAGAAGTATTCGATCATGTCTCCCTTTTTAAATTTATAATTTTCTACAAATTTACCAGTCTTAAGATCTAGCACAGGAACCTTCGCTGTGTATAGGTATAGTTCTTCCATAGATTTTTCTTGGTCTTCATTTTGTACTAAGATTTCTGTTTCTTCCTTTTCTCCTAAAACTTCTGTAACTTTTCCGAAGGCTCTTTCATATCCTACGGCTTCCTTATTTTCTTTTGCAAATGAAATTGTACCCATTGTAAGTACAAATGCCATTGCTATCGCAATTAATCTTTTCATGTTAATCCTCCTTGTTAAAGAAATTATAACATAACAAAATCTATAAGTATTTAAAACTTAGTATCAATTAGGTTACATTTTAAATACAATTTATTTTGAAACTTGCCAAGTTTTCCCTTCATCTTCTGAATAGAATTCTATCCCTTCCTCTTCAAAAAAACCTGTCGTGACTAGGATATATAACTTATTGTTTCGAAACTTCGGCATGGTCATATACTTATAGTCTTCGATAGTTAGTCCATACTCTTTCCCTTTCGTTGGCAAATTATAAGCCTTTTCATAAGGAAGCTCAATCATCTCAAAGCTTACTCCACCATCTGTGGTTACATAAATCTTAGAATGTTCACCAGATCCACCTTGAAGACCTGCAAATCCAAAACTTTCATTTATAAATTCTATTCCCTCTGCCATTCCAGTTGCATCTAAAAACGGATTTGAATTTATATTTCCCCATGTCTTTCCACCGTCGGAAGTCTTTTCAAGTTTATAAAACCTAGAACCTAGGGCAGCATCGGTAACCACCAATCTAAAACCGATATTTTTATTTGTTTTCACAAATGTGTACATGGTACCGGTATTTTTATCCAAGGTCCAAGAATCTTCACCCTTGCTCATCTCGATTACTTCCTCTTCCATCTGTTCATTTATAGTTTCAGAAGAGATTAACTCTGGATCAATAATATATCTAATTGGATTTAACTCTCTATCAGGAATGAAAACTGACATTGCAATTGCCTTCACTTCCCCACCTTGGTCTAAAGTTTTAACTACACTTTCATTTTCTTTCTTTGAACCTAGTACCTTTATGCCGTCTGAATAGAAAAACTCTTTCTTTCCATAGTAAATAATTCCGAAGTCAACGTCACTATAGATCTTTTTCCAAGCGTCGATTTCATTCTTATATTTTGACTTCTCCAAGATATCAACCATCGGTTCTAGTGCCCTTCCTTCATCTATTTCCAAACCAGCGTCTTTACTTAACCAAACTTCTAACTTTTTATTTTTAAAAGAAAGGAGGTATGAATTTATCTTTCCCTTTTCATTCTTCCCATAGATCATTCCTTCGAGTTTAGTGATCTCTCCATCTCCGTTAAACCTTATAAGAAGTTCGTCTTCCAAGTACATTTTATCTGGCATAGTAAATTTCTTCTCCAAATCATCAAGAAGACCTTCGATGCCATCGTCGAATATATTTCTGTGTACGTATCTAACTCTTTTATGGTTTAAAAATTCGTCAACTTTCCAGGATAGCTTTCCATTGTAAGGAATGGCTGTATGAATAATCATCCCACCAAAGATGAGTGTCACAAAGACAAAAATATATAATTTTATTTTTCTAGAATTTCCGCTGCTTTTTTCATTTCTATTTAGAATCTTATAGATAATACCTACAAGAATTAAAATTAAAACAGGTATGATCCAGTTAATCCAGTATCTCCATGAACCGTACTTACAAATTTTCCAAACAAAAAACATAAGAGCTGAATACAAAAAAATTAAAATATAATCTACAAAACTTTTCATTATCTTTCTCATTTATAAAATATTTCATTTTAATATATTAAATTGTAGTATTTTCTCAACTACTATATTATAACTCATTTAACGGAGAGATATTATGGAAGAAAGAAAAAAAACTTAAGTATATATTTTTAATATTTGCAACACTACTTATTATTGAAATCATAGGATACATGATTCTATTAAAAGTTAATTTTGTCGATGCTCTATACATGACAGTCATCACCATTTCTACAGTTGGATTTGGCGAAGTCACAGCAATGGATTCCAATGCAGGAATCTTCTCGGTGATACTTATATTTTGGGGAGTCGGTATAGTCGGCTACGCTTTTACTACCTTGGTCATTTTTTTGTGGAAGGTAAGATGACAGAAATAGCGGAAAACTACTTAAAGTCGGAGCAAACAAAACCCTCTCTGCTACAGAAATAAGCGGCAAGAGAATGGCTGCACTACTTGTGAAGCCAAATATCATATCATTTCTCGATGTGTTTACAAGGGTCGGAGACATTGAACTGGACCTATAAGAAGTAACCGTATTTAAAGATTCGTATCTCGAAAATAAAAATCTAATTGAGACAGAAATACCTAAGAAGACAGCACTAATGGTGCTTGCAATTAAAAAACACGAGGATCAAAAACTACTATTCAATCCTCCAGTGAACTATACATTCCAAATTGGCGATGTACTAATAGTCCTTGGACGAGAAGAACAAATCGACAAACTCCGCCATCTCGGTGACGAAGTTAAAAATTAAATAAAATCGGCTAAAATAAGTTTAGTATAAAAATTAAAAGGGACACTAGGTCCCTTTTTTAATCTAAACATCTATATTAAATTATGTTAAATTCCTTCAACATATCTTCTATTTCTGTTCCCTTAATATGTTTTGCTAACTTCATTTTTTCTATTCCGTTAAGTGGAAGCTCAGGTTTTCTACCATCTGATAGTGCTACCATTGCATTTAATAGATATCTTATATCATATCTTGATGCGTATACTTCTGGCACAGATTTTTCAACTCCACATAGTACATAGACTGCTTCCATTGCAGTTCTTCCAGAATATTCTGTGGTAAATACTGTGTCTCTTCCTGGATTGTCAAGTGTTTCTGCAAATTGACCTAAGAACGCAAAGTTAACTCCTCCCTTTGGAACTACATAAGGTCTGTCGCCGAACTTTCTTGGCATAAATTGAGAAGTTATATATGGCATCATTACTGGTACTGCTGTACAAGTTTCTGCAAGTCTGTCGATTTCATTTACAGGCACTCCAATATGGTATAGCCATTCTTTTGTGATTTCCTTTCCGGTGCAGTCTCTCATCTTCTTCTTGATATAGTCCCCTTCGACATCTGTAAATAGTCCATATACCCACACAACTACATCGTCTTTTGGTTGATCAGGATATTGACCTTGTCTATTTATAGTCCAAGACATTAACCAACTTGAGTCAACACAGGTTACGATACCTCCAGTTACAGTCTTGCCGCCGTAAGGGCTTCTCTTGGTAATCTTTTCAATATATTTTGGCACTGAATCATCATGACAAGTTACGGTACAAGATTCCCAATTGCTCTTTTCAACGTCTGAGCAAAATGCTTCTGGGTTTCCGAAGTCGTCAGATTTTTTCGCAATATTCTTCCACATTTCCCAGCAACCTGTTTGTTCATCACTTAGTTCCGCGGCAGTGTTGTCGTCGCCATAGCTTGAATTTTCTGTCATAGATCCGTTGGTGATGAATATAAGATCATTTTCAGTAAGATCGATGGACTTGTCATTTCCATTCTTGTCTTCTGCAATGATCTTGGTTGCTACTTTTCTATTTTCTGAGATATCAAAGTCCACATCAGTGACCTTGATATTGTATTTAAAATTGCAGCCATGATCTTCAAGATACTTAACCATAGGTCTTACGATTGAATTGTATTGGTCGTACCTTGTAAATCTTAGAGCAGATAGATTTGTTAAACCTCCAACATGGTGGATAAAACGATTTAAGTAAAGCTTCATTTCAAGAGCTGAATGCCAGTTTTCGAAAGCAAACATAGTTCTCCAATAAGTCCAGAAATCTGAATTTAAAAGACCTTTTGAAAATACTTCGTCAATTGCTAAGTCTTGTAGATCTTCATCCCTTGTCAAACAAAGTTTTGCAATTTCTTTAACTTGGTCATCAGTCAGATTGAATTTGCCGTCGTCGTATCTTTCTCCTTGTTTATGAGTAATACGGCAATTACTGTAATTTGGATCATCGTAGTTGGTGTAGAAATAAGAATCTAGTATACTCATCTCTGGATCTTCAAGACTTGGAATAGAACTCCAAATATCCCATAGACATTCGAAGTGAGCACCAGTTTCTCTACCACCACGGGCAACGTATCCTCTAGTTTCCATGTAATTACCATCAAGAGATCCACCAGGAATATCCATTTGTTCTAGAAATGTAATCTTCTTGCCTTCCATGTGAGCATCTCTAATTAGAAAACAAGCAGCAGTTAGTGATGCAATGCCAGTTCCGATTAAGTAAGCTTGTTTGTCTTCAATTCCCTTTGGTTTTCTGGCCTTAACTAGACTTTGAAAATCACCATTAGTAAGGGTAAGTCTTTCATCATAAGTTTTAAGTTTCATAATATCCTCCTTAAAAAATTTAATTTTTTCTTCTAAATACATTAAAACATTTTTAAAGAGTGAATTCATTTCCCAAAACTTAGGACTTGAGTAAAATTTACACAAGATCTATAAATTGTGTAAAATTATCTGCAATACTTTCTAAATTTTCGCTTCTCTTAAGCGACATAAGAATATTCCCATCCATTAATTTACCAATTCTATTTGTCATAATCGTAGGATCAGTCTTCATATCCGTAGCAACCCATTGAATAAGAGCGCTACTAAGAGCGCATTGGTAAAAATATGCAATTAGTTTCTTGTCAACATCCTTTGCATCAGTATTTTCGGACGCACGTTCAACATACTCATACATGATTTCTCCAGCAATTGAAAACACATACTTTTCAACATCTTCCCTATAATCAGACTGATACAAATGTTTAATAGCCCTTTTATTATCAAGGATAAACTTCGCAGCCAAAATGAAACTATCTTCCCAAGAAAGAGTTTCGTTGAATTCTTCCACCACCATGGAGAGCTCTTCTTGAAAGATTTCTTTAACAAGCTCCGTTAGGTTTTCGTAGTGGTAGTAAAAAGTCTTCCTTTCAATGTCGCATTTCCTAGCAAGTTCAGTTACAGTAACATTGTGAATAGGTTTTTTATTTAAAAGATCTATAAATTCTTTTCTGATCAATTCTTTGGTATAATTTTTAGCCATGTACTCACCACCTCAATTCATTTATATATAATATGCCCCAAATTAAAAGATTTAAATAAAAACCCAGAGACGAATTTCCACCTCTGGTAAAAATTTTAAATTTTTAAATTCTATAATCTCTCATGTTTCTTGCAGCTATTGCCACTGTGGATGCATTGTGTAGAAATGCTGAGTTTGTGTTGGTCAAATGACCTGTTACTCCTAGTGCTATTAGTAGTCCGTTGAAAGATATTATTTGTCTGTAATTTTTATGGATTCTCTTTTCCAAGATCTTTGATATTTTTATTACGTCGATTAATTCTTTTAGTGAGTCTGACTTGATAGATATGTCCGCTATTTCTTTTGCTATATCTGCTCCTTCGTGCATGGAGATTCCTACGTCTGCTGATGAAAGGGCGATTGAGTCATTGATTCCATCTCCAATCATAACTACTGTGCGACCGCTTTCTTTTTCTCTATCTACATAATTCTTTTTGTCTTCTGGACGAACTTGTGACTGATAGTAATCTATATTCAATGTTTCTGCTACTGCTCTTGCCGAGTTCTCTGCATCTCCTGTTAGCATAGCGATTCTCTTAAATCCTAGTTCTCTAAGTGCTTCTATTGTAAACTTGGCATCTTCTCTGATTGGATCATCAATGCAAATTACTGCTATGAGTTTGCCGTCATATGCTAGATATAGTAGTGAGTAATCTTCTTTTAGCTCTTCGATTTTATTTTTCTGTTCGTTGTCTATTTCTATTTTTTCATCTTCTAGTATAAAGTGGGCTGATCCTATTAAAGCTTCTTTGTCCTCTATCTTTGACCTTATCCCGTGGGCAACTATATATTCTGGTTTTGAGTGCATCTCATCATGATTTAGGTTCTTGTCTCTAGCTGCTCTTACCACCGCATTTGCTATTGAATGTGGGAAATGCTCTTCAAGGCACGCCGCTATCCTTAAACATTCATCTTCATCGTTGTCATAAAAGGCTATTACCTTTTTAACCGTAGGTTCTGATTTCGTAAGGGTGCCTGTCTTGTCAAAGATTATAGAATCTGCTTGTGCTAGTTTTTCTAAGTATTTTCCACCCTTTACAAGTATGGATCTTTCTGATGCAGATGATATTGCTTTCATGGTTGCTATTGGTATTGTAAGTTTAAGTGCGCATGAAAAATCTACCATCAAGAATGATTTTGCCTTTATAAAGTCCCTAGTTAATAGATATGTTGCAGCTGCTCCCAAGAACGAATACTTGACTATTGAATCGGCTAAAGATTCAGCCTTCTTCTCTGCTAAAGATTTATTCTTTTCGCTTTCTCCTATGAGCTCTATTATATGGTTAATTCTAGAATCATCATATTTTTTAGAAGTTTTAACAATAATTGCTCCCTCTTCTAAAACTGTTCCTGCGAAAACTGTTCTTCCCTCAGTCTTCTTAACTGCTAGAGATTCTCCAGTAAGTGAAGACTCGTTTACCATTCCGAATCCCTTTGTGATTTCACCATCTACTGGTATGGTAGATCCCATAGTAACTTCTACTTCTTCCCCAACTTCTACTTCTTCAAGTTTCTTTAGATATTTTTTGTCGCCATTTACTACGAATACTTGCTCAACGTTTAATCTAAGCGATTGGGCTAAATTATCTTTTGATTTTTTAAGTGTGTAGTCTTCTAGTTCCTCTCCTAGTCCAAGCAAGAACATGATATTTCCAGCATCAGCAAATTCAGAGTCAAGTATTGACACGCCTATTGCAGTCGCATCGAGCACACTTACATTTAACTTGCCTTCTCTTAGGCTCTTAAGTCCAGTTTTGATATATGGAATGGCTTTTATGACGACACCGATTGGTCTAAGTGGAATTGGCAAAATATGCGCGAAGAAAATTCTTCTATACATTGCATCTCGAAATATATGGAAGAGTTCTCTTTCCTCTTGAGGCACGAAATCCACATCATCAATTTCAAAATTTATAAGTTCTTTTAAATCAAAGTCTAAAATAAACCTTGCAATCTTTGGAAGAAATTCTTCTTCGTAGGTGACAATGATCGAATTTGCAAGTGGAGAAACTTTGCAAAACTTGACCCCTTCTAACTGTTCAATTTTGTATTTTAGTTTATTTACATCAGAATCCTCAATAAGTCCTTCGTATATAAAACGACTTCTACCAAAGGTTCTATTAGCAATCGTTGCTATCATTTTATTTGTCTTCTACTACTTCAGTTTCTTCAGCTTCAGCAACTTTTTCAATGTCAAGTTGAGCTTTTCTTTCAGCTTCTTTCTTTTCGTCTTCAGCTTTCTTTACTTTTGCTTCAGCAATGATATCTTCGGTAGATACCTTTACATTTTCAATAGTTTTGTCTATTTCTTCTTTTACTTTAAGTCCTCCAGCCACTGTGCTTACAGCTATCTTTTTAACAGTTTGAGATGATAGAATCTTGCCACCAAGTACGCCTGTTAGTACACCAATTCCTAAATTAATTAATTTTTTGTTCATAATAATCCTCCTAAAATAATGTTTTGTACTTTTCTTCCTATAATTAGGATTTTTTTGAAAATTTATAAGTACTTTTAATATTTTTATTATACACTTAGCTATGTTAAAAATCACTTCCAAAATCCTATTCTTATTGATAATTAAATTATTTTTTATTGTAATTTAGCTTTTATCGGAGTGTTTATAAAACTCTAATTGATTGTGTTTCAAAAATTTACAGTTATTTTTTGAAAGTTAACTGATACAATGATAACCATTACTACCATTAACAATGTAAATTTGTAGAATACTTAAATGCTTAGTTTTGTAAAAATTTACGATATTGATACCTAAAATTTAAACTATATCAATTAAAATTTTAAAATAAAAAATTTATGTTATAATTACAAACGAGGTGAAAATTTATGAAATTAGGTATCATTGGATCAGGTGCAGTTGGTTTTGCAGTTGGATATACAGCAGCAAGACTTGGCATCGTATCAGATATAAAATTTAACGATATAATAGAAGGAAAAGCAAAGGCACAAGCCATGGACATCGAAGACGCATCCAGCTTCTACCCTCACTCTGTGAAGATGAGTTGGGGATCTTACGCTGACATGGCAGATAGAGACATAATCGTAACAGCAACAGGCGACCTATCTGGTGTCAGCGACAGACTTGAGGAATATGTACAGTTCAAAGATGCGACAGAAAACTATGTAAAAGAAATCGTAGCAGCAGGATTCAAAGGCATCTTCATCGTAGTAGGTAACCCTTGTGATCTAATGGCAGATCTTGTATATAGAGCCAGTGGCTTCCCAAAAGAAAGAGTCATCGGATCTGGAACAGCACTAGATACAGTAAGGCTAAACACTACCCTTTCTAAAATTCTAAACGTAGATCCAACAGACGTAAGAGGAATAACTATCGGCGAACATGGCGAAAGCCAATTCGTAGCATGGTCAAATGTATTTATAAACAATGTAAAATTAGATGACTATGTAAATGCGAACAATATCGACTTCTCAAGGGACGAAGTAGAAAATCTCGTAAGAGAAAGAGCTTGGAGAGTAATCGATGGAAAAGGCCACACCCAATGTGGAATCGGTAGCACAGTCTGCACAATGATAGATGCAATCGCAAACGATAGAAAGAAAATCATCTTAGTGGCAACTCTATTAGAAGGAATGTATGGACTAGATGACATCTACCTATCTACCCCATGCATCATCGGTAAGAATGGAATGGAAAAAGCCATCGAGCTTGACCTAAATGAAGAAGAGCTAAAGAGACTTAAACATTCAGAAGAAGTTCTTAAAGCAAATAAAGCAAAATATAATTAAATTGTTGAAATAAATCATCGGTTTATCTCCGGTGATTTTTTATTGCTTTAAATAATTTATAAATTTGCAATAAAAAAACACCTACAAAACTAGATGCTACGAGAATATTATAAATATAAATGAAAGATTATTTCTTTATATTCATACCAACAACTATACCGATCATCATGCCTATACCAGTAAATATTGCTAGGTTCTCTAGACCAAACGCTACTCAAATTGCAGTGCCTAAACCCATGCCAATCGCCATACCTTCTGACATATAATTGTTTTCTTCGCTATCTTCTTCATTGTTTTCATTGTCCTCTTTTGCTTTTTTATTCACTGTCTTAATAATATAAACCACAGTTAAACAAAATAGTACAATTGGCAAGATGATTCTAATAATTTCCATAATTACTCCTTAAATTAATTTATTTTTAATATTATTAAAACAGATGCTATACGTATAGCATTTAAAATTTAATCATCATTACTGATCCCACCAAGGTTATAACCGTTTGACTGCGATTATTTCGCCATGCTTCGCTTTCCCAACTACAGTCACCATGAGCGAAAGAGCCGCCAGGCTCTGGAGTCGAATGGGTCTACCCTCTATAGAACAATCTTGGCAAATGAATTCATCCACACTTTACCCCAACAGGGAGAGATCCTTCGCCTTAGGCGGCGTTGTCGTCTTCGCTCAGGATGACTGATTGGTTAGGATTGACGCTCTATTAGTATTAATTACTTGCTAAATTCAGAAATTTCACGCCTTGGCTGTGGAACCTAGAAGGTTCCGCTACTAGGTAAGAGTATTATAGCAATTTTGTCGTACGACTAACGCCTAAGTGATGATAATGTAGTGTCCTGTTTATGGAAGCTGGTAGCTTCCGCTACAAAAGTAAATAGTTATAAAAAGCACCCATTCTTTTCAAATACAATTTTATCCAATTTCCTGTGAATTTTACCATTCTCTGATATAATTAAGTTAAATATTAAAGGAGGTTCTCATGGACAAAATTTTGATCGGTAAAGGTAATACGGAAAATTGTATTCTTTTAAATAAAATTAACAGACACGGACTTATAAGCGGCGCAACTGGTACTGGCAAGACTGTAACTTTAAAGGTTTTAACGGAAGGTCTCTCTGACGCTGGTATTCCAACTATTCTTGCGGATGTAAAGGGCGACCTTGCAAATATTTCTAAGCCCGGTGAGATGAATGACAAGCTAAAGTCAAGGCTTGATGAACTTAACATCCCTGACTTTGAGTTTAAAAATTATCCTGTAAATATGTGGGATGTCTACGGTGAAAAAGGAATTCCTCTTAGAGTTACTGTTTCTGAGATGGGCCCTCTTATGCTTGCAAATATTTTGGAACTTAACGATACTCAAACTGGAGTTTTAAATATTATTTTCAAGGTTGCAGATAGCGAGGGTCTTCTGCTCATCGATTTAAAGGATCTTAAGCAAATGATCAATTTCGTTGGCGAAAATAGAGACGAGATTAGTAAGACCTACGGCAATGTGGCTAGTCAAAGTCTTTCTGCCATTTCCAGAAAGCTTCTATTTATCGAAGACGCTGGTGGAGATCTGTTCTTTGGAGAACCTGCAATTGATATTTCGGATTTTTTGCGTACTGATATTAATGGCAAGGGCGTGGTTAATATTTTAAATGCAACTAAGCTTATTTCAAATCCACTTCTCTACTCCATGCTTCTTCTATACCTACTTTCAGAAATATATGAAAACTTTCCAGAGGTTGGGGATTTAGATAAACCTAAGCTTGTGTTCTTCTTTGACGAAGCCCATCTACTCTTTAACAACACTCCAAAGGTGCTTCAAGACAAGATTATCCAAGTGGTTAGACTTGTGCGTAGTAAAGGCGTCGGCGTATTCTTTATAACTCAAAATCCTCTCGACGTGCCTGAATCTATTTCTTCGCAACTTTCAAACAGAATTGTTCATCAACTTAGAGCCTACTCTCCTAAAGAACTTAAGGCGATCAATGCTGTTGCAGACACATTTAGACAGGATGAATCCATGGATATCAAAGAAGAAATAATAAATCTTAGAACTGGTGAAGCTATGGTTTCATTTGCTGATGAAAGTGGTGCTCCAACCGTGGCTGACAAGGCGCTGATACTACCACCTCACTCATCTTTTGCTACACTAACTGATGATGAATATAGAAATCTTGTAAATTCTTCTCCTCTTTACTCAAAATATAAAAGAGCTTGAAGCTCAAAGAAAAGAACTAGAAAAAGCAAATAGAGCTCGTCGTAACCAAAAGTCTTACATCGACAAAGGCGTCGACTCAATGCTTGGCACTATCACTAGAACCATCGGTCGCGAAATTGCAAGAGGTATTCTAGGATCAATAAAGAAAAAGTGATAAATTACGATAAAAAAAGACTGGGATTTATTCCAGTCTTTTGTTCGTTAATTTTAAGTTTTATTTTATTTTTTTAATGCTTTTTCTATTAAAACTAAGTTCACACCTTCCATTCCATTAAATGTGCAAGGGATTATCTCTATTTCTTCATAGCCTAAGGATTTGTAGATCTTTCTTGCTACTTTGTTCTTTTCGTTTGTATCGATTCTTAGATAATAACAATTATTTTCTAAGGCGTATTCTTCGTAGAATTTCAAAAATGCTTTTCCAAATCCTTTTCCCTTCTTGGTTGGATCTATTGCTAAGGTATGAAACACCATTACTTCCGATGGATCTGCCTTATATCTCCAGTTCGCCACTTCGTAGACATCGACTTGACTTTGGTTTATTATTCCGCTGCCAACTACGACGCATTCGTCTTCCATTACAAAGAGCTCCCCCTCTTTTTAGCGCATCTTCTGCTGTTTTACGAATTGGATAGACACCTTTTTCCCATCCAGTACGCACTTCTCCATTTTCTTCCGCTATATGAATCGCATTATAAATTATCTCAATTGAATCTATATCTTTTTCATTTGCTTTTCTTATAATCATTATATCTCCTCGGCTCTTCGGTTTTCGCCATTACATCTAATTTGGGGAGTAAAAGTCAATATTGGCGAAATTATACTCACCATTTTAATAAATTTGGCGTTAATTAATATTCTTCGGCGAGATTAATATCTTGACGATGAATGTACTATATAAAAAAATATAATGAAGTATTTACATCACTAATATTATTTCTACAATACTATTTTTTTCCATTTTCTAATCTTAGTTCTAAATGTTCCAAAAGGAGCCACTGTATTGACATGGATGAATTTATATACTTCCCAAGTAGCTGTCTTTGTTGCATCATCTGCCCATTTTCTCATATGAGGTTTAAACAACTCATCTTCGGTTAACTCATCTATAAGAGAACAAATCTCTTCAACATTTTTTCTAAGAATTACTTTTAACTCTTTCAACGATTTATTAGCATATGTATCCGTAAACCACTGATATAACGCGCCAAGCTCATTCCATTTGAATTTATCAGATGGAGTTTTAACTTTAATTCCTTTTTTCTCATCTTCTTCCCACTTCAAAAGTAAAGTAGTCCATCCTACTTGATAGGCAAGATTTTCAGCAGGAGTTCTATCAACTTCTTCTATTCTTTTATCTTTTAATTCTTCAGGAATATCTTCAAACTCCAAAATATATTTTTCAAAAGTTTTCTTTATCTCATTTTTTAATTCTTCTTTATTGTCATATGATCTCATAACTACCTCCTTTTACCATTATACTAAATTATTATTAATTCAAATATTTTATATTTACATAAATTCATAGAAAAAATTTAAGTATTCATACTTTTATAAAAATGAATGCTGAAAATCTATATAAAAATAGCACCTTTTACAGGTGCTATTCAATCTTCATTTTCTCTATCGCTATTTTCTTCCTGTAACTTTTCTTCTACTTCTTCCTCTACTGCTTCTTTTATAGTGTCATTATCTATTATAGAAGATTCTGCCAGGCGTTCTAGGTTTTCCATGTCCTTTTTATTAAATTCTATATCGTCATCGAGTTTCTTCCTTGTTAGAAAACTGATCATCTTTCTCTTTTTATGTTCGGATTTTATTGAATCTCTTTCTCTTATCCAAGCTACTACAAGGATTATTACTAAGGCAGTCCCTATAAATCCAAGTATTGGATATAGAATCGACATAAGCTTTTTAAATCCAAAGAATGATAATCCAAAGCCGATGGAAGTGAACAGGATCAAGTTCTGTTTTAATTTGCCTTCCGTATTTGAAAGTCTCTTCGCCGCAGAATAGAATAGAGAAATTGCTGTGTTAAATATCATTCCATAGATTATTATGGACATCGCAAGTCCCAAGTATGGATGGATATTTTCCAAAATTATCTGCATCGGTATGTCCGCGTCTAAAAGATTTTCAAGATCTATATAGAGTGTAAATCCGATAAGACCTGTGAGTATGGCTACTAGTGATCCTCCAACCATGCCACCGATCCTTGCTTCTCTTGAGTCGGTCTTGCTGCCTCCGAGGACAAATGCCATTGAGATACAAGAGATCATACACATTCCAAAGTAGTTAATAGTTGATACAAAAATATTTGGAATTGAAGGTTTAAGAGTCTTTCCAAGTTGATCTAGTGCTTGAAAATCTGGTCTTATCTTGGCAATTGTATAAATTCCTCCGATAAGTGTAAACACAAGTACAAGTGGAGTAAAGGCTCCGATTACTCTCGTCACCTTGTCGAAGTCGAGCATACCTACCACGATTATCATAATCGTACAGATTAGTGATCCAATCCATGGAGCCATTCCAAACTGTTGGTTTAAGTTTGAACCTGCTCCTGCTATCATGACAAATCCCATAAGAAAGCAGTTTAACAGAAGTGAAAAGTCCATAAATTTCGTCACATATTTCTCAGACACTTCTTGCAATACGTCGATGTGACTGTCTGCAAAGAAATGGCTTCCCATCTGCAAGATAATTCCACCGACGAATATATGAAGTGCACCTGCTGCCACTAGACCATAGAGTCCGGCATTACCAAATGGTATAAAGTATTGCATAAGTTCTTGACCACTAGCTAGCCCTGCTCCAGTGAGCACTCCCACATAGGCAAGAATTATGCTTATTGTTTTTTTATTCATTAATCTCCCTAATTTCTTTTTTACTATACTATATATTACCACAAAACTATAGTTTATCAAAATAACATGGTAATTCTAGTATTAAATGGTAAAAAAGACCAAGAACTTCTTATAAAAAGAATCTTGGTCTTTGGGTTTTAAATTAAAATGTAATTTTGCTTTTTAATTAATGATATTTATTTAAGTTGTAAACCGTCTTTAAATGCATTGCCAACTCTACCGCCTACTTTATAATATCCACTGGTAAATGGATCAAAAGCTATAGCTTCAATGGAGTCAATGTCAACCTTGTCATCTTTTAGATTAGCTTCTTCAACAGAGGTTCTAAGAACTTTTCCGATAACTCCGATACCTCTTTCGCCACCTTGGTATTCAATAAATTCACATTCAATAGCAATTGGAAATTCATTGATGATAGGAGCGTCAACTAGCTTAGATTTTTCAAAAGTCATCTTGGATTTTGCAAACTTTTCTGCATCTTTTCTTCCGCTTACAACGCCGAACCAATCTGCTTCTACCATGTGTTTAGCATCTGCGATGTGGACTACAAATCCCTCTCTTGCCTTTATATTTTCAACTGTCTTGTGAGTTTCAGATAGATTTAGGGCAACCATATCTGGACTCATCATGGTTCCCCAAGCCGCATTCATCACGTCAACTGTGCCATCTTCATTGAAAGTTGAAACCATAAGTACAGGCATAGGAAAAATAGCTGCAGTGGTCTTAATTTCTTTCTTCATTATATCCTCCCTTTGATTTATAAATAATTTTTTATTCGTAATTTTATTATAACGCCGGATTTATTATTAATCAAAAATCAGTTTTTTTATTAAATGATATTATTCAGCCCGATTATTTAATATAAAGCAATTTTTCCATTCTTAATTTCAGTTTTCAAATCTTGATTAGCCTATTCTTCAGCTATGTCCTTCATCGCTGAATTTTATCTTCTTTCTTTAGAGAATTTAATATATACAAAACTACAAATCCAACTGCCAATCCTACAAAGGCTCCAGCAATAGAAATCATAAGAATTTCATCTCGTCTAAATCTATTTGCCGAAAAAGATAATACACATGATACTAATGCAAAAACAATAGCAAAACTTAAAAGAAATAGGTTTTTACCTTTATTATTCATCGATTTTACAGGTTCAACTCCCTTTAGTAAATAATCAGTTGAAACCTCAAAATAATCACTTAACATAATAATCTTGTCAATATCAGGTATACTTTGCTCGTTCTCCCATTTTGATATAGCTTGTCGTGAAACTCCTAGCTTTTCAGCGAGTTCATCTTGAGAAATACCTTTTATTTTTCTAAGTTCTCTTATACGATCAGAAACATTCATATAAACACCACCTTTCTATCTAAATTTTACTAAACAATGTGTTTTATCTCTATCAACTACACCTAGATATTTGTCAACTGATGGTTGCAATTATGTAAATCCAAGTTAAATCCAATTTTTTAAAAAAATAATATTTAAATTTATTTTTATTTTATAAAATTTATGATTAAATATCCTACTAACAAAAGAAAAATATACACAAGCCCTATATTAAATATTTGCATTCCGATTATTACAGGAAGCCATATAAAAACTATATCCATCACTACTAGAACTAATTTAGTCTTTCTATTTGCTTTTACTTTTTTAAAAATTTGAAGTACTTGTAGCAATAATAATATGGAAGTCATAATTACTACAAGCATCGGAAAAAATAATCCATATCCTATTGGGATAGTGGCGATGAAATTATATTTTTTTATACTAATATTTCCTGGCCCATTGGAAAACGGAAGCCACAGGTAGTTTTTAAATAAACATAGAAATAATGATGTTAAAAGTAGCGTGGTCTCAATAATATATTTATACGATTTTTTCATGGTTATCTCCTTTTTTATTTTTATTATAACATATAGAAATAAGACAATTTTGTAATGAAATATCCGACAAAATTTTAAAATATGCGTCTATTAGTTTTAATTTTATAAATTATTATATAAAAACTTAACTATTTTGCTAAAATATATTAAATATGTTAAAAAATAATTACCATAAAGAGAAGGCGAGAGACAAACTCATCGACCCTTCAGCAACCTACTATTTAGAAAGGTGCTAATGCTTGTACGATGGATAAATATTAAACTTGCATCCATCTATCGATGGGTGCTTTTTCTTCTCTAAAATTGAAAGGAGAAGTTTTATGGGAAGAAGTATGAGTAAGTTGGCGTTTTTAGTAGCAACTGATCAGACGACATATTATGATAGTGAGATTTTAACGTTTTTAAAAGATTAAGGCTTTGAAAAAGTTGGTAAAGGAATGTTTGATAACTGTCCATGGCTTTTTATAGATTTGAATAAAAAGGTCTATTCCCTTGCTATTCCTGGTATTAAGTACACAGGAGTTATCGGAGATTACGCTATAAGATTAAATGAGTTTTACACAATTTACAACATTTACAAACAATACGAAAACAAAGATGTTTTTACTTTTAAATCAAAGCGCTTTGATTATAATGATTAACTATCTTTGATTTCTTTTAATTTGATTTTCAATATATGAAAATATGAGATACCTAAGAAAGTAATGTCATAAAATTTTTTTATATTTTAGCATTAACTGATGAATTACAAATAATGCCTTGAAGAAATAATCTTCAAGGCATTATCTACTAATTTTACATTTTGCAATAAAAAACACCTACTTTTAATAGGTGAATTAATATTTTTAAAATTTGTGGTAAAAGCTTGCGGCATCTTCTAAATCCAATGCTCCCTCTTTTATATAGAATTTATATGCTGCGCTATTTCTAATCGTTGTAAAGAAGGCTCCGCTTACTCCCTGCTCCTTCAATTTGCTCATTGTCCTCTCGTATAATTTTTTCGCAATGCCTTTTCCTCTATATTCATCTGAAACGAAAAACTCATAGAGATAGTAGGTGGTTTCTGTGGAATATAACCTGTTATTACCCATTATTGCTCCGATTATTTTATCTCCATCTACTATGACATTTCCATAGAATCCAGGTGCATCTATCAGTGAGAGCAATGATTGGTAAGCTGTTTTCTCAGTCCAGGTGTCGTTCCACGGCGGTGTGTTAAATACTTCTACCATTAGTCTTGCTAAATCTTGTAAATCTGATTTTGATATTTTTCTAATTTCCAAACTATTCTCCTTATCTATTTTCTAAAAATATCTTTAGTTTTTCAGCGTATTCTTTCGGATGTTCATGGAGAAATTGTCCGTGACCCAGCCCTTTAAACACTTCTGTTTCCATTTGTGGAAGATACTCTCTTAATTTTTTTTCACTTTTTTCAGGTATTGGCTCTTCACTTCCTCGCCAAAAGAGTACTGGCTTTGAAAACTTGGTTAAATTTTCTGGAACTTTGTAATGATAGATAAACTTACAGACATTTTTAATTGTATTTTTTGAAATTTGCGGATACATCATTTCTACTACACTTAGGTTATCCTTGCCCATAATCTTGTCTAATAAAAATTTAGGTATTGGCTTTTTATTTTTGATTCTACTTGTCCCAATTATAAAAGCATAGGTAAATGGCGTTGCCATCATGCCCAACTCGGCAGTAATCGCCGCATCTAAAAGGACTTTTGAAGCATAAATATTTCCTCTTCCAATAAGTTCAACAGCGATGGTTGCTCCCATAGAAAAACCGCATAATCCATAGACACTCCCACCCAGTTCATTTAATATGTAACTCTCTATGGAATCTATTGTTTTTCCCAGTGAAGTTAAATCTTTTGGGTTACTTCCATAATGGCCGTCCAATTCGCAGAAAATTACATAATAATCTCGCAAATAAGGAAGAAGAGGTTTGAAACATAGGTCCGCAGTAGAGGCAAGTCCATGAATAAATAATATTGACTTGTTATTTCTATTTCCATATGTAATGATATTCATTTCGTTTCCCTTAATTAAAATTTTTTAAATCAAATAGACTACAAAAAAATAGATTATCTATTACTCTTTATCTCCTACGATTAAGTAATCACAGTAGTCTCCTCCCTTGGCGATGGTTTCTTTCCTATGTAAAACTCCATGCTCAAGACTTATCATAAGCTCATCAAGTTCACAGAATAGTGGCATTAATTCATCTACCCCCAGCTTCTTTGTATAAGCACAAATGGGACAACGAGTAATTCTATAATAACAAGCACCCTCATATGGTTCTCCAATAAAATCAACTTTAAATGACGTAGGATATAGCCTTTCTTTTTCCTCTGTATACCAATTGTAATACTTAAGAATATTTTTCTTATTGGCCTCTTTTCCCCTTTTAGTATTGAGATTAATCAAGGAAAAATACCATTTGACGGAATAAAGAGATTGGCGCATCATTTCCTGGATGGTCTCCGGTGGAATTTTTTTCTCACTTGCTATATAAGGAGCAACAAAGGCAAGGGCGAACATCTCATTGTATGCCATGGGATTATCCTCGCCGATATCGTCCATGTTTTCTACAAGTTCTCGATAAATTTTTTTGCTCTTTTTTATAATTTCTGAAGCATACGCTTTATTATATTTTTCTATGAGGACTTTCTTCATTGGACCCTTAAATAATAAGAAATAAAAACCTTTATATTTCATTTTGCATAAACCATCAACTTTCTAAATTTTTTATAGTAATTTATATACAATTTTATTTTCTTCCAATAATAAGAGTTGAACCGTAAAGTCCTAACAATAAAGCTTCTTTGTGACCCATAAAAATACCTTTTGTTGTATCAATTAATTGCACATTTTCGTAGCCATCTTTTTTAAGCTTTTCGATAAATTTATTCATATCTCCGTATCTTGACTTGCTCATCAAATCATGAATAACAAAAACTCCACCTTTTTTAAGTACACGAAATGTCTCTAGTAAAAGTTTTTGCTTATTATGTCCCATTATATTGTGATAAACGTAGTTGCTAGTCACCACATCGAAACTTTCATCTTCAAATGGAAGTTTCACCGCATTTCCACTTTCAAAGCTCACATTTTCTACTTCCTCAGCCCTAGCATTGTCCCGGCAGAGCTCCTTTGAAAATTCACTTTTGTATCCCCCACTCCATATGTCACAACCCACCATGGTAGCCTTTGGATTTCTTTTTGCACAGGCTATAGTAAGAGCGCCGCTGCCACATCCTACATCCAAGCCTATGCCACCTTCTGGAATCTTTACATAGTCGGCAGTCCCTTCTATTATGATTTTAGCAAGCTTCCTTTTACCCTTGTAATCAAATGCCCTATATAAGATGGTGATCCAGACAGTTATTAATAGGAGTATAAGACATCCTATACCTAGGATAAGTCCCCAGATAATCCTTTGCCTTCCTTGAAGAATGAGGTCACTTGCACCAAATAAGATGAATAAAATAAGACATACTAGACTTTCAATTATCTTGGCCTTCAACAATCTTTTAGGAACCCAGTTTTTATAATCGGATTTTGTTTTCTTGTTATCAATAAAATTTAATTGTTTCATAAAATTTCTCCAGTAAATAATATATTTTATAAAATTCCCCTTTATCAACTAAAAGAACAATTCTAATCCCGTACTTTATAATCTTATAAATTCATATTAGTATAGTTTATAAGTAAAGATAAGTAGTAAATAAAATATATTATGTTAAGCCAACCTCCGCAAACAATCATATGTATTCCCTTTGGCAATCTGCGAACAAGTGGAGTAAGAATTATAAAAAATATTGGAGTTAAGAATCCTTGCCAGGTTGGAAAGACTGTAAGTCCACGAAGTATCATAACTGCTATTCCGATATTACCTAGAGCCATAATCGAAAATACTACTATAGCTTGAAATTTTAAAAATTTTAAAAACTCATTGAAAGCGCCATTGTTTTCGTATCTTGACAAAAGTCCAAGGTAAGCACATTGCATGTGATATGCTCCTCCAAGTATCATGCCTAATGCATTGATTAAAAATACAGCCCAGCCAAAATTCATATAACTTTCTCTGCAAGATAAAATAATATGATAGAAACCAATGCAATAAATAAATGCACAAATAGGACCTAGAATCCCACCAATATACAATCTTTTTATGCTAATATTCTTCATTATTTTTGATATGCTACCCAACGTATCCTTGCTGCTATAGTCATTGCGGTCGTAATACAAGGTCATATCTCCTAAAAACATTAGAAATGATCCTAAAAGACCTATTAAAATAGTCTTGTACAATGTCATAAACCCAACTCCTTTCATTTAAAATTTTAAAGTGATACTTTTTTTCATTTTTATTATACACCTGGAAAAATCTAAAATTTATATATTTTGGTTATATTATTCTTGAATTTGAACATAAAAAAGCGATTAAAGTTTTACCCTTAATCGCTATTTATTAAAAATTTTATTCATCTTCTGGATCCACTGGTGTGATGATCATCTCTGAATAATCATTTACGAACATATAAATAGGATAACCAAACCTATCTTCACTTTCCATTATATACTCGTGTAAAATATTTATAAAAAATTTTATCCAGTCCTCTGATGGTGGTGTAGCATCATCAACTTGTTCTGTTGCCCAAACCCCAGAAGCAATCTCTAAGTTTTCTTTATACAAAGCTACACCCAGTATAGAATCATAAAAGTCAAAAGAACAATTAAAAATATATAAATCTTCCAATTTATTATCTTTTAGAACTTCTTCTTTCAGATCGCTAGGTATATCTCCGAGAGTGATCATTGCTCTTCCGAGTATTTTGCCTGACTCTTTTTCAAATTTCTCAATTTTACCTTCTTCAGTTAATCCTTTTTCCAAAATTTCAAAAGCTTGTGGATCTATAAGCATAGTCTAATCCTTTCATAAAATAAATTTAAACAATTTATTCAATCAATATAGTTATACCCTTTTTATTTTCCTTTGAAAAATTTAATAGATATCAATTTTTAAAATTTATTTTTTATAATATCTAAAATATTCATAATATTGTGTTTCTTAAAATAGTTACAATAAATTTATACAAACAATAAAAAACAGACCCTATATAGATCTGTTTATTATTAAATATTTAATTCAGTTAAAACTATTTTTTTTCAATATTAAATTCCATTCTCAACTTTTTAATTAAAATCCTCATAAGTCCAGCTATAGTCGCAGAATTAAGATATGATTGCCCAAAATGATGTGTTGCTAAATTCTTCATATCTATATTAATAAGTTCCTTGGCTTCTTCAGATGTTATATGCTTTTCAAATGGTTCGATATCATTTTCAAATTTTGTTTTATAAATCTTTTCATATTCTTCCAATGCACGATTTATCCAAAATGTATCATAAAAACTTTCTTTATATGCTTTTAGCCAGTCCCACATAATATCAGGGTCAGCAACATTTGGATTTTCTAAATGACATCTTCTGCAAAGAAGTACATAATTTGAAGGTACGTCTTTTCCACCCAAAGATTTAGGTATAATGTAGCACCTTTCTAAGTTTCTTTTATAACCACATCTCCAGCATCTTTCCGAAGCTTCTGATGCATCAACACTGAATTCACTTTCATCGATTCTAGAAAACCAATAATCACATATTTCTTCTTTTGTAGTTTTATTTTTATCGTACATTTTTCTCCTTTTAAATTTTGCTTCTATATTTTATGAAGGATTGCTATGGATTCCACATGTGTTGTCCATAGGATAGGAACACAAATTATTAACCTCGTCGCTTGATTGAGGATACAATTTGTTGTCAGTTCCCTCATCAACTTCCTTAGCATTTTTTCTTCTACTC
>QWBY01000446.1_pt1 | contig 42107 bp, 56 predicted proteins | sample 1972471 | NCBI WGS metagenome assembly QWBY01 (sample SAMN09866722, study PRJNA288562) | Human gut metagenome isolate term6_stool, whole genome shotgun sequencing...
TGATTATTTGAGTGGGATTATTACCAGAAAAGATTAAAGATAGATCCTAAAACTGTGCAGTAAAGTGCAGTCGCATGTGTGATACTATGGTATCAGTGAATAGTGGGTCGTCCGAGAGGGCGGCCTTTTGTATTGTTGCTTCGGAGTAGTTCGGAGTAGTTCGGAGTAGTTCGGAGTAGTTCGGAGTAGTTCGGAGTAGCTTTCGAGTATCTAAATGTTTTTTATGCTACTCCGAGGGGCAAATACGGCGATAGTCTTGACATTGATAACGTGGTGCTGTTGCTTTTGATGAAGCATTTAATTGATCGAACTTAAACTGTGCAGTAAAATGCAGTCGTATCTGTGCTACTATGATATCGGTAGTAAAAGGCCGTCTGAGAGGGCGGCCTTTTATATTGCAAAACAAAGTCTATGATCGTTTATATTTGGTGTGAAATTAGAAATTAAAAGAGGTGGGGTGATGCCAAAACAAAGTAAAGTGTACTGCGGAGCCAGAACCCGTGCCGGTACGCCTTGTAAGCGCCCAGCCGGCTGGGGAACGGATCATGCGGGAACCGGACGATGCAAATTGCATGGTGGAAAAAGCACCGGGCCGAAACCTGAGAATATGCGCGGCAATAAGAATGCGGAGAAGCACGGTTTGTTTAGTAAATATATACCGAAAGAAACACAGGCGCTTTTAGATGCTATCGAATCATTAGATCCGCTAGATATCCTATGGGAGAACATCAAAATTCAGTATGTAGCGATTATCCGTGCACAAACGATCATGGAGGTTAAGAGTAAAGACGATCTCGTTAAAGAAATTAAACGAATGAGAGAATCGGGTACGGGTCCATCAGAAATTGAATTTGAAATCCAATTTGCTTGGGATAGGTATGAACGCTTCTTAACATCACAAGCAAGAGCAATGACGAATCTAACGAATATGATTGTGAAGTATGAAGCACAGTGCAATCAAGGTCTTGCTACAGAAGAACAGATGCTTCGGATTGAAAAGCTCAAGACAGAAATCGATACGCTGAAAGGAATTTCAGAAGAAATTGAAGACTTAGACGAAATTAAGGAATTGGTATATGAAAAAAAGGACGATTCCGTTTAATTTTAGCGACAAGCATATCAACTACATTCGCAGATGTAAAGAAAACATGTACAACGTGGCAGAAGGTGCTGTTCGTGCAGGTAAAACCGTAGATAATATCTTCGCTTTCGCTATGGAATTAATGGTAGTGCCCGACAGAATTCATCTTGCGACAGGATCAACGGTTGCTAATGCAAAATTAAATATCGGTGATGCGAACGGCTTTGGCCTTGAATATATCTTTCGAGGACAATGTCGTTGGAGCAAATATAAAGATAATGAGGCCTTGATTATAAAAGGGCCTCATACTAATTTTAGGGAGAAAATTGTCATATTTGCAGGCGGTGCGAAAGCCGACAGTTATAAGAAAATACGAGGTAACTCCTATGGAATGTGGGTAGCAACAGAGATCAACTTGCATCACGATAACACGATTAAAGAGGCATTTAACCGAACAGCGGCTGCGAAAGTAAGAAAATTCTTCTGGGACCTCAACCCGTCGCATCCGAAACATAAGATTTATGTCGATTATATTGATAAATATCGAGATATGGGCGACGAATTGATTGGTGGTTATAATTACGAACATTTCACCATCGATGATAATATCAATCTTCCGAAAGAGCGTATTTTAGAGATCAAAAGTCAATATGATCCTAATACGGTCTGGTATCACCGAGATATTCTAGGTCGGAGAATGGTAGCAGAAGGTCTGATCTATCGGAATTTTGCTAATGATCCGAAGCAATATGTCTTAGAGAAGATTACAGAGCCATTGATTATTCAAATCGGCCTGGACTTTGGGGGATCCGGTTCAAAGCATGCTTTCGTCGCAAGTGGAATAAGTCGAGATATGAAACGATTGTACGCACTGGCAAGTAGAAGAACAGAACCTGAAGATCCTGAAACGCTTTACAGAGATTATTTAGAGTTTGAACGGCTTGTTTCGATGAAATATGGACCGATTGCAGCATGTCACGTGGATTCTGCTGAACAAGTTTTAAAACGAGGTATTCAAACAAAGACTGTTACGCCGATAAAAAACTCAATAAAAAATGAAATCAACGACCGAATTCGAGTGACTGATCAACTTATGAATTCAGGTCGTTTTTATATGACGAAAGATTGTGAGAGTTTGTCTGAGGCATTGTCTATGGCGGTTTGGGATCCAGATAAACTAACTGATTTTATAAGGTTAGATGACGGAACATCTGACATTGATACATTAGACGCATTTGAATATTCGTGGGAAAAGTACATTAAAGCATTGAACGTATTGTAGGAGGTGAGATCGTGTTACAAGATGAGATTAGACAACGGCTTGGAATTAATAAATCAAGCAATCAAAATGATTTTATGTTGTGGATGGATTGCTACCATGGCGAATATCCATGGCTCGGTGGTGACAATTTAGAAAGTTTAGGTCTAGCTGCGAGTATTTCGTCTGAGTTTGCAAGACTTGCAACCATTGAGTTGGAAAGTGAAATTGTAAATGACGAAGAATTAAATGAAATTTATCAAGAAGTAATCGATCATTGTAGAAATTTTACAGAGTATGCTATGGCATTTGGCGGTTTAATTATAAAGCCGTACCCGGTAGGCGACGAGATTAAATTTGATTTCGCCACGCCTGATCGCTATGTCATTAAAGACATTAACAGTCACGTGATTTTCATCGATCGAATAGTAAAGTATGAAAATGATAAAAATGTTTATTACACACGACTTGAAGAACATGTGAGAGATGGTCATTGGACCGTGACGAATTCATTCTATAGCTCAGAAAATTATTCAACATTAGGAACACCATGTACTCAAGACAGTATTGCTGAGTGGAAAGGAATTGTTCCCGAATCTGTTATTGAGTATGATCGACCGCTGTTCGCTTATTTAAAAAATCCTCAAGCGAATAATTTAGATTGGCAAAATAAAGAGGGTGTGTCTTGTTTCGCCAGAGCCTTGAGTTTGATTCAAGATGCAGACGAACAATATCAACGCACCTTATGGGAATTTAGAGGTTCTGAACTTGCCATCGATGCCGATGTAACTGTCTTAACACAAAGAGGAGAGCTTCCTCATGGTAAAGAGCGACTATTCCGAAACCTTGGGATTGACCAAGAATCAGGATTTTATGAGGTGTTCAGTCCTGCGATTCGGGATTCTTCTTTATTCAACGGTTTAAATAAAATTCTTCGCCGAATTGAATTCACAGTAGGCCTTGCTTATGGAACATTATCTGAAGTAGATCAAGTAGACAAGACAGCGACTGAAATAAAATCTAGTAAGCAAAGATCTTATGCCACAATCGTCGATATTCAAAAAGAAATTCAAAAAGCATTAACTGCAACAGCTGAGCTGATTTGCTTCTGGCTAAACAAACAAGAGCCTGACATTAGTTTTAGTTTTGATGATTCCTTAATCGTGGATAGCGAAACGGAACAGAAGATACGGATGCAAGAAGTAGCAGCGGGCTTGATAAAGCCTGAAAGTTATTTGATGTGGCGTTATGGAATATCTGAAGAAGAAGCAAAAAACATGCTTCCTAATGTTGAAGAAACGGACGATGAAGATGACGAAACGGTGGAGTAACCTATGCTTAGCCCAAAGTATTTTGTCGGAGCAGATAAATTAATTCAAGCGTACTTAGGACGACTTGAAGATGATGTGCTTCGGGATGTTGCGCGACACTTAAAAACTGCCACTGCAAAAAATCAAATGGAAGCTTTGATTGATTTAGATTACAGTTTAGATCAAATGACAAAAAAATTAGCAAAGTTTTCAGATAAATCAAATTCAGAAATTAAAAAAATAATGGAAGAAGCAGGTGTGAAATCTTATGCTGAGGATAAAAAGCTATATCAAAAAGCAGGTAAAAATTTAAAAGATTTAGAAGAAAATTTGTCTGCTAAAAAATTTGTAGAAGCAATTAAGCGGCACAGTGGTAGTGATTTGGTAAATATTTCAAAAACCACTGGGCTAGCCGGTAAAGATCTTAAAATGTTTTACAATGTGGAACTATCCAAGGCAATAATAACTCTTAGATCTGGTGCGTTTTCTTCAGATCAAATTATTCGTCAAGTAGTGAATACTTGTGCTGATCGAGGGTTAACAACTATTAGTTATGCATCTGGTAAAAGTATGCGAATGGAATCTGCTATTCGAATGTGTGTTAATACAGGCTTTAGACAGTTAACTACTCAAATGGGCTTTATGAATGCAGAATTAATGGGACAAGATTTAATGGAAATATCTGCACACGCAGACGCAAGGCCAACGCATCAAGAGTGGCAAGGACAAATAGTTTCATTAAGTGGAAGGTCCGGTTATCTGTCATTGAATGATATTGGTTATGGTTCAGCAGACGGTTTTAGCGGCGTTAACTGCAGACACAGCTGGTATCCGTTCTTCGAAGGAATTTCAGAACCTTTATATACTGATTTCGAAGAAGTACAACCATTTGAATATAAAGGGAAAATTTATACAGGATATGATGCGAATCAACATATTCGAAAGTTAGAAAATTCCATTAAGAAGGAAAAGCGAAAGATCACTATGTACGATGAGCTTGGCGATGAAGAAAGTGTGACGACGCACAAAGTGCGAGAGCAGCGATTACGCCAAGAACGAGATAAATTCCAAGAACGCGCTAGGGTGTACAGAACAAATGTTTCGCGATATAATAATAAAAATGAAACATTCGAAGTATTTAATGATATTAAGTCTGCCGATTCTTTTCATCGTGCACAAACGATTGAATATTGGAAAGAATGGACTGGTGCAGAAAAATATGCATTACATGAATATACTGCTGAAAGTTATTCGTTTAATACTCCATTACGTAATGAAGGAATAATTGGTGAAAAAATTAAAGATGTAATGAGCGCCCTTGACAAATGTAGCTTGGAAAAAAATATAATTGTTTTCAGAGGCGTTGATGAACGTGGATTCAGAGCTTTTATGGAACTGGATGATTCAGTAACGATTGATGAGTTTATTAAAAATAAAGATGCGTTTATTGGGGAAGACAAAGTAGATAAAGCATTTGTTTCGACTGGCGTCAATAGTTCTGGAGGATTTACTAATAAACCGGTTATTTATGAAATTCGATGCCCTGAAGGAACAAAGGGCGTATATTTAGAGCCATTTGCTAGATATGGCATAAGTGGTGACGAATTAAACTGGGATGGTGAATCTTATACTGATCGATTAAGTAATACAGGAGAAAATGAATTCTTAATCCAAGCTGGAACGCCTATGAACATTTTAGATATTTTCCAAAAAGATGGTAAGTTAAAAATAGTGATGGAGGCGATTGTGAAATGACGAAACAATTTAAACATGAACCAGACGGCTATATTCCATTATTAGATACAGATAATGGAGAGTTAATTAGACCTGATTGGGTGAAAGATGACGAAGTGTTGTTATATTTTCCGAATCCGTTAGGCAAGAAGAAGAAATCTAAAATAAAAAAGCGCATTAAAATCAACACACTTTCCAAAGAAGAATTCATTAAGTATCAAAAAGAAGGCAGAATTCCTGCAGATTATAAAATTGAGGACTGGATAAAATGTTAAAATCAGCTATTTATGGATTCGCAATAGGTGATGCTTTAGGTGTGCCTTTTGAATTCAAAAAACGTGGAACGTTCACTTGCAAAGAAATGATAGGTTACGGCACATGGAATCAAGAACCAGGAACTTGGTCTGATGATACAAGCATGACGCTTGCAACATTAGATTCAATTAAAGAAAAAGGATGCGTCGACATTGAAGATATGCGAAGCCGCTTTTGTGGTTGGTTTTATGATGCGAAATATACTGCGAATGATGAAGTATTTGACATTGGCAACACAACTCGGATTGCATTGGAACAAGGTCACGGGCTCGACCATTACTATTCAAATGGCAATGGATCTTTGATGCGAATACTACCATTAGCATTTACTGAAGTCACAGATGATGAGATTAGAGCTGTTTCGGCCATCACACACGGTAATAAACTTTCCACTGAAGCCTGCGTTGAATATGTTCATTTGGCCAAACGGTTAATAAATGGAGAAGCTATTGGCTATGGTGATATAAAATGCGAAGCAGTGGAAAAGATAGAATCCTCTGGATTTGTGCTTCATACATTAATGGCTTCGATTTGGTGTTTATTAAACACAAATTCTTATGAAGATGCAGTGCTAACCGCCGTAAATCTAGGTGATGATACAGACACAACTGCTGCGGTCGTTGGCGGTTTGGCGGGGATTCTGTATGGTTATGACAACATTCCAAAAAAATGGATCGCCCAGTTGAAAAACAAAGAGTTAATTGATTCTATTTTGAATAAATGAGGTTTTGATGGATAAAATTAAGATTGGTTATTCCGATTATGACATCATAGTTCAAAGTTCTGAATCACCGTTATTGGTAAATGGTGATGAATGCTACGGAATTATTGAACATGACAATAAAAAAATTTACTTGAATGAACGGTTTAATAAAGATCAGCAAAATGAAACGCTACTCCACGAAGTTATTCATGGGATTGATGAGTTTATGAATATCGGACTAACCGAAGATCAAGTTGAGCGCTTAGGAAAAGGAATTTATTTGGTTCTAAAAGAGAATAATCTTTTGAAATGAAGTTAACAATAAAACATTATCCAAAGTTGGAACGACCTTGGTTATTAAAACGAGAGCATGGGGATTATAGTCAACATGCTCATTTTTATACCGAGAAAGAAGCGAAATGTTGTCGCCGATTGATTGATCAAGGTCGTTATCCATATGAGAAAAAATATAAAATCGCCATGAAGCGACTTTTATCAGAAGAAGAATTTAAAGCGTTGCGAAAAAAGCAACGCTATTTTAATAGTCAAAAAGGAGTGAGACGATGACTAACGAAAGATTCATAGATTTATGTAGACAAAAGGTTTGGGAGTATGAGCAGGGCAAAACAGATCCGCTATTAGAAGATGTATTTGTTGTGTGGTCATGTAAAACGCTACAAAATAGTAAAGCGCTTCTTAGTGCTAAACCCACTGGGGCTTTATATTATGAATTTACAATGAATGGTAACAATCAAGAAATTTACATGGATGTATATAAGAAAGTTGAGAATATTGCATTAGATTTTGAAGGAAAGAAACTTGCTCGAAGACTAAAGTAATTTTTGGTCCTGAGTAAGACGTTAAACTGCTCCGTGTTTTTTGGTCTCCTTTCGATCATGGCGGCGAGAAGCCGCCAATATAGAAGTGTAGCTTAGTTAGGCAAAGCATCGGTCTCCAAAACCGAAGATCGAAGGTTCAAATCCTTCCACTTCTGCCAGATTGGCGAATCTAAAACGCAAACACAAGACAGAGCGACGTCTCAAAAAGCTAAGTGTAGGAGGAACACATGACAACAGAAGAACTGAAAGCACTAGGGTTAGATGAAACGCAGATTAAGGAAGTTTTTAGGCTGCATGGATTAGTCGTAAGCGAATTTAAAGACTTAGAAAACGAAAATAAAATCTTGAATTCGGAAAAAGAAAATTTAGAATTGCAGTTGAAAAATGCTAATGACAAAATTGAAGAATTTAAAGATTTAGACGTGGATGCAATCAAGAAAGAAGCCGAAGACTATAAGCAAAAATACGAAGAGTCGACAGTGAACCATCAGTCGGACATCGATCGATTAAAACGTGATTTTAGTATTGAGTCGGCTTTAATGAGTGCTAAAGTCAAGAATACGAAAGCCGCAAAAGCATTGCTGGACATGGACACGTTGGCTACGGCAAAAGATTTTAACAAAGCACTTGAAGCACAGATTAAAGGTATTCGCGAAACAGATTCTTATTTATTCCAACCGACACAAGGAAGCGGTTCTGTTGGAGGTACTGCAAATCCAGACAAGCCGAAAGAAAACATGACATATTCTGAAATGATGGATTATTTATCGACGCATCCCGGTGCTGAAATTTAAGGAGGAAAAGAAATGCCAGGATTATTTGATAGCAAAAACTTTAATGCCGAGGTGTTCGGCAAGTATTACGACACGATTCCGAAGTTAAAGAGAAATGAATTAGTTAAGTCTAAAGCAATCGTGATAAATGATCGCATTAAACCGACTATGGCTGAACAAACAGGCGGAAACATTGTTACCGTTCCCTTATTTGGTCGCATCGGTGGCACTGTATCGAACTACGACGGTCAAACGGACATCGTAGAAAATGATACCCCGACCTTTACCCATACTCGCGTCGTTGTTGGTCGTGCTAACGCATGGGTTGAAAAAGATTTCGCCTATGATATTACAGGCGGCGTCGATTTTATGGACAACGTGGCAAAACAAGTCTCTGAATATTGGGATGAAATCGATCAAGATACGATTCTTTCTATTTTGAAAGGCATCTTCGGCATGACCGGTGCTGAAAACAAAAAGTTTGTCGACGGTCACACTTCCGATATTACGAAAGTTGATAGCGGCAAATTTAACGAAGTAACGTTGAATAATGCATTACAAGCAGCAGTTGGTGAAAACAAAGTCAACTTTAGCTTAGCGATCATGCACTCTCAAGTTGCTACGAATTTAGAAAATCTCAACTTGCTTGAACATCTGAAATATACCGACGCGACAGGCGTTCAACGCGATTTGACCTTGGCAACACTTAATGGCCGTGCGGTTATTATTGACGATTCCATGCCCACTGAAGTTGAAACGACTTCCGGCGGAAATGTAGTTAAGTACACTACCTATATTTTAGGCGAAGGTGCGTTCGAATTTACCGATGCAGGAGTTAAGGTTCCCTTCGAAATGGATCGCAATCCCAAGGTAAATGGCGGTCAAGATACGCTGTACTCTCGTCAACGTCATTGCTTCGCGCCTTATGGAATTAACTTTACCAATAAATCCATGAAGACTTTATCTCCGACGAATCAAGAGTTGGAAAACGGAACGAACTGGGAATTAGTCAATACCAACGCATCTAGCGGAAAACAATATATCGATCATAAAGCTGTACCCATCGCCAGAGTTATTTCGTTGGGCTAATCATGGAAAACTTATATAAGGAATTTACAGACTCGGGTAGAGAAATGAATCTGCCCGAGTTTTCCTTAAGGTTTAAACAAGCGAAAGCGTTAATAGATTACTTGACGTTCGGGCGGATTGATTATGATGATCCACAGCTTGTAGAGCGATTTAATCTTTGCGTGATGGAACTTATTATTTATGACTTCGATAAAGAACAAGAATTTTCAAACGCCTATCGAAACGATGGAATAAAATCTGAAACTGTCGGGTCGCAACGTGTCGACTATCTAACGATGACCGTAGAAAATATCAGTCAATTAGACGATGTAAAACAAAATAAGTTTGTGGGAATTGTAAAAAAACATTTCGGATTAACCGGTTTAATGTATCGAGGTATGTAATGTTAACAAATGCAGATTTAACAATTTTTAATCGGTATATTGAAAACAGGGAGACAAAATACCAAAAATCCTATATTTATGATGTCCACTGGGAAGATAATCAAGGTGCAAATATCTTGCAATCTGGGCTTGTAAGCGCTGATCGATCGACGGTTTACATTCCCTTTGATTCTTGCAAGGATTATGTTCCGCCTTCCGAATTCAAAACAAATCATCAAGGGAAGATTACCTTTCAACCTGAAGATGTGATTGTTAAAGGAATCGTCGACGATGAATTTACCACGGTAAAAGATTTCGAAAAGAAATATGATTTTGTTCGCATGGTGACGACCGTTGACACAAGAGATTATGGTTCTAAGCGCATGCAACATTGGGAAGTAGGTGCGAAATAATGAAAATTGTGCTGAAAAGATTCGATTTCGATCAAGGAGCAGCCTATAGGAAGCGAAAGCTTGGAAAAGGGCAAGCAGTTCAAAGATTTATTGATTCTGAGTGCATGCGCCTTATGAATCCTTATACACCGTTTCGACACGGGATGTTGACTGGAGCAGCAAGTAACGGAACCAACATCGGTTCTGGAAAGATCATTCAGCAAACACCTTATGCGAAGCGTTGGTATTATGAGCCGGCAAACTTTAACGGAGCTCCTATGCGTGGGAATAAATGGTTCGAACGAATGAAGCAATCGCATAAGCAATCCATTTTAAAAGGTGCAGCGGCTATTGCAGGAGCTAGATCATGACAGCAATTGAAGCGATTAGACAATATTTCATGGAGTGTCCTTTATTAGATGCAGAAGCCAGAATTAATGTGAATTATATTGGCGTTGAACCGCTGGAATATATTATTTATTCAGATCCTATGGATCCGATTTATAAGAAATATTCTGATGGCGGCGTGATTAAACAATATGGGTTCACATTTGCCACGTTGAATTATCATTCTCCTGAAGTGATTCAACAATTGGAAAATTCTGGTTTTTATGAAGATTTCTCACGTTGGATTGAAGAGAATAACGAAAAAGGTGTGCTTCCTGATGTTGACGGAGCACAACGAATTGACATTTTGACCAATGGCTATTTGCTCAATGCAGAAGCCGATAGAGGACAGTATCAGATACAATTAAAACTTTTATATTTGGAGGTATAACATGGCAACAAAATTAGTACAAAGAGCAGACAAAGTAGCGTTTATGAAAGTAGATCAAACCTATCATCGTATGAAAGGTTTCACCGGTCTTTCGAATTCCAAAAACCCGAAAGAATATACTCGCCAATATGTCGATGAAATGTTTGAAACCACTGACGTTGTCGGCATTTCAGCATCTATCGAATGGGGCTTCGACCAACTTCTTGGAGACCCTGTTCATGATAAATTGGCACAACTCATCGACGACGAAATTATCGGAAGCGACGCAGTAGTTGAAATCCTGGTTGTTGACTTTACAAAGAGTAAAGGAAAAGGCTATGAGGCGAGAGAACGGAAATATTCCGTCATTCCCAATACTGACGGCGGTTCTATGGACGCATACACCTATGAAGGTACGTTCAGAGTAAACGGTGATTTCAAGAAAGTAACTGCAACTTCTGCAGATAATTGGTTAACTGCAAAGGTAGAAGCAACTGAAAACCTATAATATAAAGGAGGCCAAAAAATGGGAAAATTACAATTTAAAAATGTAGACATCAAATTAGAAATTGAAGATCATGTGTTTTATATCGACATCTTTGATGATCGGGTAAACGAAGGTTTTAAAGATATGATTGAGGTGTCGACTAAAATTCAGTCGACGAGTGATTTCGAATCCTATGCACAAGTTGCTCAAACGCTGACTCCTATTTTTGACAAAATCTTAGGCGAAGGCGCTATAGAACAGATCTTTAAAGGTGAACAGCCGAGAATGTCTTATATTATTCAGCTGGCGCGCTATTTATCTGATGAAATCAATAATCAACGAGAAGAAAATTTCAGAGATTTATATGTAAAACATGACTAATGTCATTTTAGATACGTTGCCTGAAAATGTGACGATTCAAGGAATAACGTATCAATTCAACACAGATTTTAGAGTTTTTATGCGCTTTGAAATGTTAATGGCAGATCCAATGGTACATGATGATTTTAAGTCAAAGCTTGCTTTAGAAATGTTTTATGGTGAACAATTCATTGTAGATGAAGAAGAAGCGCTTCAAGCAATTTTATTTATGTACGTTGGAGAAGAAATTTCTAGTGATACTCAATCAAAAGATCTAGATCCTATTTACTCATTTGAAGAAGATGGCGACTTAATTTACACGAGCTTCATGGAAGCTTATGGCGTAGATTTGTCTATTGAAAAAATGCATTGGTGGAAGTTTAAACCTTTATTTTACTATCTACCTGAATCGACCATTATGCGGAAAGTCATGGGCTATCGTGCAAAAGAGATTACATCTGATATGAGTAAAGAAGAAATCCGATTTTATCAGGACATGAAAGCATTATATGCTTTGAAACAAAATAAAACGGCATCAGAAAAAGAACGAGATTTTGCCGATTCATTATGGGGATAGAGCTCAAGTAATTTTGGGCTCTATTTTTTTATAGAAAGTGAGGTGAGAAATGGCAAGTGATGGAAAACTAATATTTGATACAGAGTTAAATGACTCGGGCTTTAAAACAGGGTTAGGTAAGCTTGGAAAAGTTACCGGCAAGTTTGCAAAAGGTACGATGAAAGCCATTGGACTTGTATCAGGTGCAATCGGTGGAATGGGTCTTGCAGCTGCTAAAGTCGGTTCTGAATTTGAGTCCGGTATGAGCCAAGTAGCTGCGACCATGGGATTTACGCAAGAACAAATCAAAGGTGGTTCTAAAGAATTTAAACAATTAGAAGCTGCTGCTCGTGAAATGGGTGCAACCACTCAATTCTCGGCTACTCAAGCTTCAGAAGCGTTAAATTATATTGCGCTTGCAGGTTACGATGCAGACGATGCAATCAAATTGCTTCCTAAAACATTGAATCTAGCTGCTGCAGGCGGTCTTGAACTAGGTTATGCAACCGACATTGTAACCGACGCCATGAGCGCGCTTGGACTATCTATTGATGATGCTGATTCGTTTATAGACCAGATGGCGAAAACGTCTCAAAAGTCGAATACAAATATCGCTCAACTAGGAGAAGCAATTCTAACTGTTGGTGGTACTGCGAAAGATCTAGCAGGCGGTACGGTTGAACTTAATACAGCATTAGGTATTCTTGCGAACAACGGCATCAAAGGTGCAGAAGGCGGTACGAAACTTCGTAACGTCATTATGTCCTTGACAGCTCCCACAGACAAAGCAAAGAAAGCTATGGATTCTCTTGGAATTTCAGCATTCGATGCCCAAGGTAATATGCGCCCGTTAAAAGATGTGTTCCGTGATATTTCGCTTGAGATGGCAAATATGACCACAGCTGAGCGAAAAGAATGGTTAAATACAGTTTTTAATAAGCAAGACTTGGCGGCTGTTTCGGCATTATTGGCGGCCAATGCAACCAATATCGATGATATTTCAATGGCGTTAGAAGCTGCTGGCGGTCCAGGCGAAGAGTTTAAAGAGAACATTGCAGCTCTCGGAAAAGAATTTGATCAATTTGCAGATAAACAAGATTTCGTAAATCATGCAATGGAAGCTTTTGGGCTGACTGCTGAACAAGCAGGGATTTTATATGAAGGCCTAAAGTCGTCTATTGAAGGTGGCGAATGGAATCAGCTTGAGCAAAACATTAGAAATTCTGCCGGCGCTGCTGAAGAGATGGCCAAGGTTATGATCGACAACCTAAAAGGCGATCTGGTTATTATGAAATCGGCATTAGAAGAATTAGGAATTGCGTTTTATAAAACCTTTCAAGGTGATTTGAGAAATTCAGTGTCAACAGCTACTGGCTATATTGACGCCCTTTCCATGGCATTCCGTGGTTTAGATGTGGGAGAGCTCAAGTCGAATCTTGAAGACGCAGGTATTAGTGTTGATGAACTTGGGATTAACCTCGTACAAGCCAGCTTCAAGATGGAGCAATTCGCCACAAAAGCGGAATTTGTCGACTGGGCCATGCAACAATTCGGGTTAAGTTCTGAGCAAGCAAGCACGCTATTCGATCAATTAGCATCCAGTATGGAAAACTCAGGTAACCGGATGGAGTTAGTTGGAAAAGTAATAGGCGAAACAGTGGCGAGCATTGTTTCTGATATTGCAGCGGCAGCACCTCAATTCATGCAAATGGGCGTTGACATTATCCAACATTTAATTGAAGGGATGATGCAAAACGTAGGTAAAATCGGAGAAAGTGTTACAAGTATAGCGACAACACTTATCACAGGTGTTGCGACATTACTTCCTCAATTTTTAGAGTTAGGTGCTCAACTGATTGTTAGTTTAGTTCAAGGCTTGGCACAAAATGCTTCTCAAATCGGCGCTACGATCATGTCGTCTATTGGTCAAATTGCAGAGGTTTTAGGGTCTGCAGTTCCCCAATTTATCCAATCAGGAGCTCAAATGATTTTAGGTTTGGCTCAGGGATTGGCACAAAATATCCCACAAGTTATGACCTCGATTTTACAAATGGTCGTTAACATCGGAGATGCCATCATTGGTGCTATTCCAACATTAATTCAAGCTGGCGGAGAAATTCTCAAAGGATTAGCACAAGGCATAGCAGACAATTTACCTTTAATAATTCAAGAAGCTCCCAGACTAATTAATGAATTCGCATCTGCCATTTACGGCGCAATTCCACAAGTCATTATGATTGGTGTTCAGATTATTATTACGATTGCTAAAGGTTTGATTCAAGCAATCCCAACGTTGATAGCGAATATCCCTCAAATTATTATGGCAATTATCAACGCATTCAGTCTTGCCAATCTTAGAAGTGTTGGCAAAGGGCTTATTGATTCTCTTGGCGATGGAATAAAAGGTAGCGCCGAAACGCTTTATTTAAAAGGCGTGTATCTTATTGAAAAACTAAAAACCGGCATTATGTCAGATCCCGGTGCATTTTTGAGTTCGGCAGCTGAAATAATTCAAAATTTCATTTCAGGTGTCGTCACAAAAGGTGGGGAGCTTTTAGCTGCTGGGGCTAAGTTAATCGGTGAGTTTATTAGAGGAATCGCTCAAAATGGTCCTGCTCTATTGGCCAAAGGTGCTGATCTATTAACGCATTTAGCACAAGGTATCATTCAAGGAATTCCGGCTGTTTTGTCGGCGGTACCTGGTATTATTGCTGCCATTGTTAACGGACTTATGGCCATTGCAGGGCAATTGCTATCAGTTGGTGGAAAAATCATCAGTTCGTTTGTAGCTGGTCTCACGGGGAAAAAAGGTGAAGTGGAATCTGCCTCCCAATCTACGGGTCAAGCGGCCATATCTGGACTGTCGAATTCCAGTGGCGAAGCATCTACTAAAGGTAATGAAGTTACTACCAGTTTTACTTCAGGAATATTATCCGGCATTGGAGATGTAAATTCTGCAAGTAGTGAACTGTCGAACTCGGCTATTACTGGATTGGGTGGATCAGGTGAAGCTTCTGGAAAAGGTTCCGAAGTATCTAGCAATTTCAGTGCTGGTATTTTATCAGGCGTTGGAGAAGTTAATTCTGCTTCTAATACGACCAAAACTTCCGCAGTAGCGGGATTATCTGGTTCTGGCGAAGCAACAGGAAAAGGCGCAGAACTAGGCAGCAGCTATGCCAGTGGAATTAAAGGGGCATCTGGTAATGTTGGTTCTGCTGGTACTGGTCTTTCCAAAGCGGCTATTAGCAATTTAAAAACATCTGCTCCCAAAGCTAATACTGAAGGGAAATCAACCGGCACAAAATACGCAACTGGCGTTAAAGGTACGCAAAGTCAATCTCAATCTGCAGGCAAAGCGGTATCAGATGCAGCCGTTAAAGGTGCTCAATCGTCAAGAGCTCAAATGCAATCGGCAGGCTCTCAAGCAGGCCAAGCTTTTGCAAGTGGGTTTAAATCACAAGTTGGCTCGATCGGTTCAGCCGTTTCTGCTGCTATGACAGCCATGGTAAGCAGTGTTCAATCTGCCAAAGGTCAATTAGATTCGACGATAAAGTCAATTATTACCGGCATGATTGCAGCTATCAATCAATCAAAAACGAGATTTCAAACCGGCGGTCGCGAAACTATGACGGTATTTGCAACTGGAATTCGCAGCGGCAAAGGTCAAGTCGATAGCGCCGTCAGAATGGTAATGAATGGCGCGTTAAATGCTGTGAGAAGTTACAGAGGGCAATTTAATTCTGCAGGTCGTCATTTATCTTCAGGTTTAGCAAGTGGTATTCGATCTGGAAGAAGTAGTGCAATATCGGCAGCCGCTTCTGTCGCTCGATCGGCATTACAAGCTGCAAAAAGAGCATTAGCTATTCATTCGCCGTCAAGAAAAATGGCAAATGAAGTTGGTAAGCCTGCGTCTCAAGGTATTGCTGTAGGTTTGAAACAAGCAGAACCTACAATCGAAAAAGCACTTGAACAAATTGGAAAAAACATGCTCAAAAGTATGTCGGATTCTCATATGAAAATGGCAATATTTGAGCGAAGAGAAGTAGAAGAGCGCTATAAAAAATTGCAAGATCTCGGAATCGTAAATATTGGAAAGCTTTACGAATCGTTTCAAGCATTGCATAAAGATAAGATTCAAAAGACGCAAGATGAAATAACCGCACTTGAAGAGAAAATCCAAAATACTCGAGATAGTAAAAAAGCGAAGTCTCGGAAAAAAGATCTTGAAAAACAAAAAGAGCTTTTAGAAAACAAGAAGAAAAATCTTGAAGATTACTCCAAGGCATTTGATGAGACGTATGAAAAGATTGTTGCGTCTTATGAGAAGGCAGTCGACTCGATCAAAAGCAAGTCGGAAAGTTTAAAACAGAAATTACTCGATTATGGTGATGTTATTGAGCAAGTACGTGATGCTGAAGGTAAAGTCGTAAAAAATGAGTTTGGCGAAGATATGCTCAAACTGACAGACTTAGGACCTCAAGTACAACAATTAAGTCTTTATTCTGTTTTGTTAAATCAAATGCAGCAAAAAGGCGCAGATGCAATGGCGATTAACCATATGCTAACAATGGACGTTGATAAGGCAGTTAAATATGCTCAGCTTTTATTAAATGGCTCTGAACAACAATGGAATCAACACATGGAGTTTATGAGACAAAAGCGAGCTATTGCTGAGTCTACAGCGAAGAGATTTTACGACAATGAATTAAAGTCGTTAAAAGCAAATTATACCGACAAGCTCATCACGAATTTGGAACAACTTATTGGACCATCGTACAAAATTGGAGAAGAAAGCGCAAAAAATTTGGCAAAGGGATTTGACAAGAACAAGCATGAGTTCTTGAAAGGAATTCGTGATGTCTTGAAACAAATGAGAAATACGGTTCAAAGTGAAGTTGATGCGACTTTAAAACAAAGTCAAGCTAAATTAAATGCTTTAAAAGTGCAAATGCAAAACGTTCAGGCGCAAGGTAACAATATAAATGTATATGCTCAAGCGCAAGGAGCATCGCCGTATCAAGAAGGTATGCAAATGGGTCGTGCTATCGACCGAGAACTAAGACGGAGAGGGATTTAATGCAAGGAACACTAAGTGATTCTTTTGAGTTTCGTGGCATCAATTTCAGAGATAAATTTCACATGAAAGTTGTAAAAACAGATGTGATATTACCACCGAAGCGCGAAAGAAAAATTGCAATCCCAGGGCGCCATGGTCGTTATGATTATGGCGCTGAAAACTGGGACGAACGCATTGTACGTTTAGAGTGCGACATTACTCAAAAGTTAAGTAGAGATGAAGTTAGAGAAATTGCTTATATATTAAGTAAAAAGGGTCGACTCTATTTATGGGATGAACCGGACAAGTACTATGTAGCTGAGATTTACAACGGTGGAGAAATCTTTGATTATCCTAAACAGAACATACGAAATTTTACGCTTGAATTTGTGTGTGAACCGTTTGCGTATCGTGAAGCGAAAGTCTTATTTTTTAAAGGTTCTCCACGGATAGAAATTGATTACAACGGAACAGTCGCTGCTCCGTGTCGAATAGAAATAGAAGCGGTAAAAGACACGCACCTTATTTTAATAGGACAAACAAAAAGGAGAAAATAATGTACGCAACAGATTTTTTAGAACGCGCATTTTTAAATGTTTTAAGAGGTAATACACTACAAGCTCCTGGCGCTGTATACATCGGGCTATATTTAACCAGTCCAGGTGAAACGGGAAGTGGAGTGGAGTTAAGTTACAACGGTTATGAACGGCAGCGAGTGCAATTTAGCAGTGCATCTGGAAATGTAATCGAGAATACGGAACAGATCACGTTTCCGCAATCTGAAGTGACGGCTGGTACTGCGACTTATATCGGCATTAGCGATAGTAAAATCGCAGGCAACATGCTCGCCTATGGGCGTTTAACAGAAGAATTGGAAATTATGGCCGGTGAAGCGCCGGTGTTCATGCCAAAAGATATTCAACTTGCCGTTGCCGGTAGCTTATCTGTAGCCTATAAAAATAAACTACTCGACGTATTTAATGGAAAGAACATCGAGGGAATTACACCACACTTGGCACTATTTAGCGGTGATCCTGATAAGTCTGGTGGAAATGAATTGATGGGCGATAACTACGAGCGACAAGAAATTGTTTTTTCAGCGCCTATGGATAATAGCACTGGAGAAACGACTATTTCCAATTCAAATAAAATAGCGTTTAATCGTCCAACAAGCAATTGGGGTGTTTGGAATCATACGGTCGTAATGGACAGTAAACGTAATGGAGAAGCAATATGGATTTACAATCGTGGGTTGGATAAAGAACTTAAACGAGGTTATATGCCCATAGCAGAGCCAGGCGCATTAAAATTTTCTATTCACTAGGAGTAGCCAATGAAATATAATATTTCGTCATTTAACATTCATGGTGACGATACACAAGAGCCCCTGATTATTGTGTACTGTTCAGGAAAAATAGAGTGCATGGTACGTAGTGATACGAATATTGACGTACAGGCCCAAGGTGCTGGAAAGTTATTACATCAATCACAATTTTCCAGTACCACACCTCTAAATTTAAATGGTCATCTGATAGTAACAGCAAAAAGTGAGGCAATTCCAGCTGTCATGGTTCAAGGTAATGGCCTAATTGGAATTGATTTAGAAAGTATTGCAAAAGAGAATTGTTACCTTAATGAGAGCGTCGATGTTGAAATATCGTGTACGTCATATGCAGGACAAGATATTTATTACGAGCCTGACGGTCACGTTCAGATCAACGCTAATTTTGAACCTACAAAATATATTTTCCTAAATCAACACCATTATGCCGAACGTTTAAGGATGAATACATCAAGTACCATTTTAAAAGAAGAATGTGGAATGTTTAGTGAGCTGAAGCGCGGAGATAGGTTGGTTATAGATTCAGAAAACTTTACCGTGACTAAAAATGGAAAGAATGCTTTAAAAGACTTTGGAGGAGCGTGGCTTGAATTAAGTCGTGAGACAGAACATCTTTTAATTTCCGGCTTCGACGAAAATGGTGAGCTGAAAGGCAAAATTATTTTTAAGGAGCGCTTCTTATGATGTTAGAAGTGTTTAATGAAAAAAGAGAGAAAGTAGCGCATTTAGAAAATGCCCATCAAATCGTAGAAGACTTAAAAATCAATTCTATCCATTTTTTAAATTTTTCGCTGCCTAAAAATGATCCCAAAAACGCATTCACCAAAATGTTTCACTATGTAAAAACAGACAATGGTTTATACCGCATCTTAAAAGTGACAGAGAATGAAGATACGTTTGAGTATGAAGATACGTTTGAGTATGAAGCAGAACACGTTATAGCAACGTTATTGGATAATGTCATTTTTGGAACGGTCACGTACGGGAATCTTGGAATTTATACTGAAGATGTTATTAAGTACGTTTTAAATAAGCAAAAAATCAAGAACTGGGTTTTGGATCGATGCGATTTCTCAAGGCAATTCGAGTATTGTTGGGAAAATGAAAATCTTGCAGGCGCATTATTTTCCATTCCAAAGCCTTTACAAGAAGATTATATTTGGGTTTTTAACACAGAAGTTTATCCATGGCGATTGCAGCTTCGGAAGTTGCCTTTAGATGATACTGTATTTCACATTACGCCGAAGAAAAATCAGATCACATTAAAAGCCACGTCCAATCCGAGAGATATTTGTACCAGAATTTATCCGTTGGGTTATGGAGAAGGCGTAAATCAACTGACAATTAAGTCGATAAATAACGACATACCCTATTTGCAAGCTGAGAAGCAATATATTGACAAATACGGTTTTCAAGAACGGGTTTGGGTGGATCGTCGTTATGAAAATGTTGAAAGTTTGAGAGATGCTGCGCAAGTCATGCTGGATAAGCTCAAAGAGCCAGTACAAGAGTATGATTTGGATTTTGCGCTTTTTGAAAATGACCGCATTAAGATTGGCGATAAAGTTAAGTTTAACGGAAGATCAGACACGATTATTGGAATCCAATATACGTACGATGATATAACTCAAAGCAAAGTAACCATTGCAAATGATACAACTTCTATCGCAGGAACCGTTGCAGATTTAGCTGACAGACAACGGATTGAAATGACGTATTCACAAGGCGCTACGCAGTTATACGCACAATCATTACAAGTGAACGCCGATGCGCGTCATGGCGCTACAATCAACTTTTATATTCCTAGTGAAATGCGAGTAGTCAATAAAGTGTTGGCTAAAATTAAACTTGAACCTTTTAGAGCATATTCAAAGGCAACTAAAGGTGGAGGGCAATATGGCGATTCCACCAAAGCAGGAGATATAAATATCAATACTCATTCGACTGAAGGTGGAGGCTATCAAACTGCCACGCTTCCCGTTGCAGCATATGTTAATGCATACAATTGTGGCGAGTATGGGTTAAGTCCATCTGAATTGAATCGTGGACACAATCATGGAATTGAGCCCAACACTTATATTCAACTATATAATGGACAAGGTAGACCATATGATCGTGCACAATTTCTAGAATCTGGCGACCATGTTCATTTGTTAACGCTCAAAAATCATACGCATGGCATCAACTTAAAGATTGAACCACATACGCATAGGTTTGAAATTCCAGAGCATTCCCACGAGATAGAGGCAGGAATTTATGAGTTTGGAAGTCCAAAGCATTTTGAAGTCAAGGTAAATGGAAAATCTAAAGGCTACATCAATGAAACAAGCTGGGAATATGATGTGACTGATTATTTGTTGGACAAGAAAAAGCGCATTCCCAGAGGGTCGTGGCACAGCATTGAGATTGTTCCGAATGAGCTGGCGTATATCACGATAGACTTATTTTTCCAAGGTTTCGTACAAAGTAGAGGTGATTATACAGTATGAAAGAAATGTACAAGGGGATGGTTAATTCTCCACAAACAAAATTGTCGAAAGCGATCAATTCTGCAGATACTGATATTTACGTAAAAGATGGTTCGGTATTTCCGACCGGCCCGAATCTTGCAGTTATCGGAATTGACCAGCACGCTGAAACAATTTTATATAGTTCTGTGAGCAATAATATCTTGGTAGGTTGCACTCGCGGCTATCAAGGTGAAGCTAGAGCTTGGGACGCTGAGATCCCCATAGCAAGAAATTTTACTGAAGCGGATTTAGATGCAGTTCAAGAGAACATTAAAGCTTTAGAAAAAGCGATGCCTAAGAAAGTATCTGAGCTAGATAATGATATGGAATATTTGGGAAAATATAATAATCCATTTTTCGATCGTGAAGATAAACCAATGAATATAACTACAAGTTGGAGAGACGTTGGGTTTAAAAAAGGATGGACGTTGTGTACTTCGGCAAATGTTCCGGATGCTCCTAATGGTAAGGGTAAGTATGTTGTTTATACTGGATTTGACGCTGAAATTGACGAGACAGGTAAACCGACAAAATTAATGCCTCCTATTATTCAACTGGCGTATGAACCTGTAAATGATAAATGGTACCGCCGCTATGGCGAGCCAAAGGGTGGAAACAGTGACTTTAAAGATGAAAATTGCATTGCAATTTCTCCTAACTGGGATGGTTGGGTTAGTACGCTTAATTTTAGCTGGAGTAGAGAGGATATTCTTGAAATAGTGAGTGATTCACGCGCACTTCAACCAAGAATTGTTGATTCATTACCGAATACCGGAGAAAACAATCGTATTTATCTTCTAAAGGACACCAAAGGCAAAGGCAATAATAACTATTTAGAGTATCTATGGATCGATAATAAGTGGGAACTTATTGGACCCACGCAAGTAGATTTAAGTGAATATCTCAAAAAGAGCGATGTTTTTGATAATAAAACATTTGATGGAGATACGGAAAAGCTTCGTAACATTCCATTTAGTGCACAACAAGGAATTTGGATGTGGAATACATTGGATCGCATTGCGCCAGATGGTTTTATCGATCCAGGTAAGATCACTCCAAAAATTTCAATTGAAGACAGAGAACCATACTGGAATAACGACCTACAAGGAATACTTCTTAGTGGTGCTCTGAATGAATTGTTTTTGCGTACTACAAAACTGAACGAAAGAAAAGCTGATAAATCAGCGATCAAGGACGTATCACGCTCTAAAACCAAAGGGTATAGTTCAGCGTCTGCGTGGTCGGACGTATCTTCTAGTCGAGATGTCGAAGACTGGATTGGCGACTTCGATAAGAGGACGAGAGAAAATAAAAAAGCCATTTCAAATGTAGCTAAAATAGTGGTGTTAACAGAAAGTGAGTACAGAGCATTAAGTAATAAAGATCAAAATACAATTTATTTTGTAAGGTGATAAAAATGTTTTTACAAGATTTAATGCTTAACAATAACAAACCGTCAATAAAAAACATATATTTGGGCGACCAATATATGATTGGTGAAAAGAAAGTGGAATTTAAAAACTACCAACTTTCTAGTTGGACAGATGAAAACTTTGTTTTGGATTTTACAAAACCTATAAACGAAGATGGTAGAAAGTACCTGCCAAAGGTGAGTTTTAATCAGATTACTCTTCAAACATTTGATAATGACGCCACCAAGTGGTTGGAGTTTATGGGTCTATCTTTTAGCATTGTTAGAAAGAGCGATTTGAAACGTTTTATGGTGTCGATTAACTATGAGGATAAGGAATTAAGAGATTTTCTAACCAGTAAAACTCCCACTTATATCGACAAGGAACTAACTATTCCTGACAAAGAAATTGAAATTCAAGATAAGAGCTGGCTTCAAAGTAAACCCATCAGAATACTCAATTTCAATCAATATTTTCTTTTTCCAATTAATAATGATTGGATGTTTGATAAATTAGAGATGTTGTCTTTTCTGTTTGAAGATAATACGCCTCGACCAGTGTTAGAAAAATTTAAACGCTGGATAGACTTTGATGGTTGGACAAAATTGTATGCGCCTTGCGTTGTACCTCTTAACGCGTAGAAAGGTGGTGAATTATGGAAGTAACTCCTGATATGATCTTTGAAGCATATTCAAGGATTACGAAAATAAATCTATATCATATTTTTACAATATTGATCATTGTCGATATTGTGAGCGGATATGTAAGAGCTTTTATAAATAAAGATCTTGACAGTAAAGTTGGGATAAATGGACTAGCAAAACATTTTGCTGTTGTATTACTGATCTTCTTAACATGCCCATATTTATGGCTAGTCGGTTTTGGCTGGTTAGCAAGGTTTTTAATCTATTCTATGTGCGCAACATATGGTGTATCTATAGTTGAAAACTACTCAGGTATGGGAATGCCATTGCCAAAAGGGATTGGCCAATTCTTCAGACGAATCCAATCTGAAATCAATGAAGTAAGCTTAGATGATGTGGAGTCTTTAAAATTAAAACACCACATTAAAGATGAAGCAAATCATTAAGACAGCTATGCGACCGAATAAGGTCGTTTTTTATATGGAGGTGTAAATGAAATTTCTATATAAGCCAATTTCAAATAAAAAACAGATTGGTCGCTACCGTCGGCCAAACGAGATTAAGTTCATTGTCATTCACTACACGGCTAACTACAAGGCTAAGGCCAATGCTGAAGCGCATTATCGTTATTTACAACGAGCAACTCGATATGGCTCAGCCCATTACTTCGTAGATGATGAACAAATCATTCAAACAATTGGCGACAGTCGAGTTGCATGGGCTGTTGGAGATAATCAAGGTCATGGTCGTTATTTAAACGGATGTACTAATGCCAACTCTATTTCCATAGAGATGTGTGTTAATAGTGATGCAAACCTCCAACAAACTTATAAAAACGTTGTGGAATTAACTAAAAACCTGATGAAAAAGTTTAAAGTACCTGCTTCACGAGTTTGTCGGCACTACGACGTAAGTCGCAAAGATTGCCCCGGCAATTTCCATGCAAAGAATTGGGAACGCTGGAAGCAATTTAAAATCGAAATTCAATTGCCTATTGAGTACAAAATGGATTTGAGCAAGAGCAGTGAGTTTGGACCAAACGTAAAAGCCAGAGACGTTGTTCCGACAGAAGTAACAGATGTAGAAGATCTAGCAGCACAAGATGACAAGAGAAAGGAATATTTAATGAACAAAAAAATTGATCCGGATCATTTGCCAACATGGGCAGAAAAAGAATGGGAGAAAGCTAAAGACATTGGAATCACAGACGGTACTAGACCTGGAGACATTGCAACAAGAGCTGAAGTAGCTTCTATGCTTGTACGTGCGCTTGAAAAAGGAGGAAAAAATGAAAAATGCAATTGTTCTGACGTCGGCGGTAGTCGGTTTGACACAGGCCTTTAAAATAGCAGGAGTTCCGAATAAGTATTGCCCTACGCTTGCTGTTATAATAGGGTTGATTATGGAATTAGCTTTAGCAGGATTATCCGCAGAGAATGCGATTACAGGAATTGTGATTGGATTGTCTGCTGTAGGCCTTTATGAGAGCGGCACGCGTATCGGTGACTCCGGGGGGATTAGTGATCAGGAGCGGAGGGCTTACTTAGCAAACAAGGATAGGTAGCTTATGCAGCTAACTGTCCTATATAAGCCCGGATGCGGTGATCGCCCTTGGCTGATAAAGCGCGAGGGCGGTGCATACGAGCAACACGCCCATCTTCATACCAAAAAGGATGCACTTAGAGTGCGGCAGATAATCGATGCGGGTAAGTATCCATATTGCCGGGAGTATAAAATCGCCGTGCAGCGGTTGCTCACGGAAGAAGAGTTTAAACGGCTGCATAAAAAGCAAAGATACTATAATTCTCAAAAAGGTCCAAGGTAGTATTACACCTGTTCGTAATTTAAAAGGTCTTAAAATCGATCTGAAGACGTCGTAAAAATTCAAAGAACAGTGAAAAAGCGTCTAGGGAGTATAATTCCTTAGACGCTTTTTTGTGGATTTTATTAGAAAAACCCTTTACAAATTATAACACGCGTGGTATAATAAATACAGAAAGTGAGGTGAGAAAGTGATAGAAAAAATAATAGCTTTAGCTATATTGATCATGACAGCTGTTAACGGGTACCAACAAATACAAGTTAAGAAGCTAGAAATCAAAAAGCTAAAGCTAGAATTAGAAAAACTTAAAGGTGGGGGTTAATCCCCTTCCTTTAAGTAAATTCTATCACGCACATCATGTTAAATCAATTATTGAATGTCTTGCTCGTCTTATCTGTTGTTCTCTGTGTTATTTTATTTGTTAAAAATGGCAAGCTTGTAGAAGAAAAGAAAAGACTCGAAGAGGAGCTGAAAGATGAACGGCGAAAACAAAACAAGTGATGCTCAGATCAAGGCCACACGAAGATGGGAAGAAAACAATCCGGAAAAGAAAAGATATCAGCGAGTAAGGAGCAACGCTCGAACGTTTGCTCGCCGATATGCAAAAAGTAGGGAAGAGGTGGAAGAACTCCTAGCCATCTTCGATGAAGAGAATGAGAACACGGAAAATTGAATCGAAATCACAATAGCCAACTTGTAGCCAACAGAATAAGGAAAAAAGCCTTGTAAGCATTGAAAAATAACGATTTATTTGTGATTTGGTATCAAGTCCTCTTTCCCGCACCAGACGATTTAGTATTTTTCCGTTTGTTTACAAATGGCTAAAAATACGCATTATAAAAGCACGCAAGGGTTTTACTCTTACGTGCTTTTACTTGTTTTTACGGTTTTATAGCCAACTCGTAGCCAACAATTTTTATTTTTTGGCGTAGAGTTTATCAAATACGGAGACGGCTTCTTTTTTCTTTTCGGGCATGACGTGGGTGTATATGTCCAGTGTCGTTTTATAGTCGGAGTGGCCCATGAGCTCCTGGACGGTTTTTATGTCCACGCCTTCCTCAAAGAGCCGTGTGGCGTAGGAGTGGCGAATGGAGTGTAGTGGTCTGGGTTCCATATTTAACCTCCTACAAATCGATTGTAGGCGCCGATTCGGGCGTTTTTCTTCTATGGGCTGACAGAGGTCATCGGTAAAGATGAAGCTAGAAGTGGTAAAGGGTTTGTTTAGCCGCTTATGCTTGGCGATGGACTGTTTTTTCATTTCATGCATGAAATCGACGGCGATTTGGGGAAGTGGGATGGTTCTGAAAGAGCATTCTGTCTTCAGGGAATGGAGTTTGTTTTTCTCCAGGGTATTCCCGCCGTCGCCGTCGAAAGTGTAGTTCCGGCGCATCTGCTGATCCACTATGATGGAGTGATCGTGGAAGTGTCGCCACTGCAGACCTCGGAGTTCGTTACGACGGAGACCGGTAAAGAAATCAAGGTAGATCATCTGATCAACAAAGAAAGAGAGATCAAGGGCAGCTATTATTTTTTCCTGCTCCGCCCGTGAGAAGATTCGATATTTCCCGGAATTCACACGGACTTCTTTTTTAGGGATCGTGACATAGTGGGCGGGGTTGGTTTGGACTATGCCTAAGATGATGCAGTAGTCTAAAAACAGCTTGATCAAGTTCAGGGTGTTTTTAGCGATTAGTGCGGAGGTATTTTCTTCCTCAACCAAGTAGTTAATGAAATTCTGTAGGTTTAGGATGGTAATGTCCTTTACTTTTGTATTGGCGTATGGGTAGGGAAGGATGTGCAGCCTTAACAGTTGATCGTATCGGATGACGGTGGTGGACTTGATCTCTTTGGCTTTGATGTTAAATATCCAGTACTTTAAGAAGTCGCCGAGGATTTGGCTCCCGTTATCCACGATGCCGGAAACGTTGGTAAAGGTGGACGCCTTTTTCATCTTTTCTACGACGTCGGATTTCTTGTATCCGGAGAAGGATTTTCGAACTTGCTTTCCGTAAATATCTTGACCGATGGTGATGCGCCCGGTCCAATATTTCTTTCCGTTCCTCATGGTGTAGGTGAGTGAGCCTAATCCGCTTGCGTTTTTTGACATAAAAATAGCCTCCTTTCGGCGGAGGCTATGATATACTAATTGTGTGTTGTAGGTATACCACGCCTCAACCATTGGCCTCTATCCTGCTGCAACAGGGTAGGGGCTTTTTTACTACTCGATCATTCAAGTTTGCGAATGAATGCTTCAAAAATTTCCAGTATGTTTATCGGTATGCCTGTAATGCGAGAATAATCTTGAAATAGCATGATCTGTCTTGGATCGCGAGTAAAGCGCGTAATGGTTATGAATAGGCTTTCGTACAATTCATTTAGTAAATAAGCATCATTTAGCAATAGCACGATGGCCAAGATTAAATTATAGGGGCTATCATTTTTCAAATTCTCTACGTTAATAAATGGTTGTAGTTTATCTATAGAAAGAACAGAAGGAATGTAATTGACCCCGGAGCGATAGGTAACAAACTTCAAATTGTGTGCGATGGCATTTCGATACTTTCTAACGACCGTTAAGGAATTTTTAAACGCTTCGGCCTCGACGCCCGGGGAAACGATATTTCTCACTTTATACTTTTCTTTACTTTTTAAAAAGGAGTAAAGGTCTATTGCGTTTGAAAAGGAAACGTTTTTGAAGAGAATCCATGGAGGTACATGGTCTTTGGTTTCTACGTAGTGTTTTGTCGGATTGTCTAGGTATATATTTTTTGAATTGTAGGTTTTGTGTAATTTTGCTAACAGCTTGGTTCGTTTTTTACGTCTGTCTGGATTTTTTGGATTAACATAGTTCTTTTGATTTAGGTATTCATTTTGATATATTCCAAAACTTTCGGCGACGACATAGCTTAATGCGGTTTTAAAGAAATTTTCTATATAGACGCTGTATTGGAAAAGCGCATTTTGAAACGTTCTATCAAAGTGATAAAAAGAATAAAGGTATTCGATGGAAATAGCTTCGGTGTATTGGCCATTCTCCATAAAGCACTCTTGATAGCCATTGACCAAATCATAGTAAGACATGGACGAAAGCGCGTGTTTAGCAAAGTTATCATCTACTATTTGCAAATCGTATTTCGTTTTTAATCGTTCTATTTGTTGATCCCATGTTCGAAATGGCATAATTCTTTCTGTCATAAACTCCACCAAAAAAGGCCCCGCTACCAAGTAACAGAGCCTTTTGGAGTCATGGTGGCCCTTTAGGGCACCAGCGACCAAGTCATCTATTACAAGTATAGCAAATCTGATCGTATTGTCAATGTTTTTTAGATTTTCTCCACCAGGTCGCCTACTTGTACCGGTGATACTTCAGGAACAAAAAGGGTTTTATCTATCTGAGCTTTATCAACATTCATAGGTGCAATAGTAGCATTGGTAGACTGAATGGCGGCAAGAGGGCTCAATATACTTTGTCGGGTGTACATAATTTTTTTGCAAATTGAAAATTGCTCATATGCAGTGGTTACTTCGACATGTTCTTTAATGCAATCAAGGGTTCCGAAACTTTTATTATTGTACGTAACTTCCGGACCTTGCACGATGATGCGAAGTTTATCACCGCTTTTGGCGCCTTGACGAGTACCGTAGTTAACTAAAATTTCGGTTTCGCTTAAAATTTTAATGACTGTGTATTGAGCAGACACGGTTTTATCTCCTTTCGAACAATTTGAGACAATTATTCCAATAAATCAAAATAAAGTGGAATGCTGCTCGCTTATCCCAACAAATCGAAATAAATTGGAATAAGATAGCTTGATAATTATCCCGTGTGATGTTGGGTATGGGCTTAATTATCTATCCTATCGAGGCTATTGTTCGATCAACTTTTCAAAGTCATTGCCGAACATGGACCTTAGATAGACGTTGGCTGAAGGATCGTTCAGTTGGAAACCGACGACAACTTCAACCGGCGTGTTAGGCTTTACTTGTGTTTCGCCCATTTTGACTGCCTCGGGTTTGTAATTATCAGGGAATAAGCCATTTGCACCATTTAGCAAGTCGACAGTAGCATCCGTTTCTTGCTCGCCCTTAATGGCAGTAGCAAAGTTTAACCAAGGATTTTGCGGCTGGTCTGTTTTGTTTACATAATCCATGGTGATGGCCAAGATTTTCTTGCCATATTTTCCATCAAGGAATTCGAAGTTCTTCATGTCGAAAGAAGCAAATTTCGTCTCATAGTTGACAACTTCTTCGAAATCAACGGTTTTTGAAATGACCTCATGATCCTTTACTACGAGGAAGGGCGTTTCAGAATCATCTTCGAAATAAAAATATAGCGTAAAGTTGGGAGAAACATTTTCTTTCAACAACTTCGCCTCATTAAACGCAGCATCTAAAAACTTGGAAGTGAAAGTGGGGTGGGCTCCGTCGATGTTAAACACCGTGTGATTGATTGCCATTTTTTCTATATCGTAAGTAGCAGAGATGGAACTATTTTCGTTGTACCCTTCGTAAAATTCTTGAAGTTTTTGTTCATCAATCTTCTCGTGGGCTGCAGCTGAGTTGGCGGGCGCATTCGAAGCGGCTTCGTTCTTTGCGGCTTCTTGATTAGAACATGCGGTGATCAAGGTGAGCGATAAGAGCAGCGGGAGTAATAATTTCTTCATGAGTTCCTCCTTATGTATGGATTTAATGCATGGCGGACATCTATCTAAAAGCGCATGGACGCTTTTGCCGTTTATTTCACCGGGCGAAGGACGTGGGTGGCCTTGCCAAGTATGATTACGGATTGGGTGCCGTCGAGGTCGATGGGTGGGTAGTGGGGGTTATCGGCACGAAGCTGCACTTTATCGGCGATTTTATAAACGCGCTTTAATGTGGCTTCGTCGTCAATTAAAACGGCGGCAATTTCGCCGTCGTCTACGTCGGATTGTTTTTTTATAAAAACCAGATCGCCGTCATCGATTTCGGCGCCGGTCATGCTGTCGCCTCTGGCGTAGAGGCAGAAGTCGGAGTCCAGGATGAGGTAGGAAGGGGTAACGTCTAAAGCCTTGGCTATAATATCTACCTTATCTTGCTTAGGCAGATATTTTCCGCGCATCCAGTCACTAATGCTGGATTGAGTGATGCCTGTGGCCTTGGATAATTCTGACTGAGTTATATTACGATTTAGCATTACTTCTTTCATTCGATCTTGAAAGTTACTTTTCATATAAGTACAACCTCCTATAATTCACTCTATACTATTTTCCGTAAAAAAACAACGTAAAATTAAAAAATAATTTCGGAAAGCCGTTGACAGACTAAAAAGAGGGTGCTATTATAAAAATACGGAAAACCGTAATATAGGAGGTGATGCTAATGTATGATTACCAGAAGCTGCGAGGCTTGATTAAGGAACATTTCAACACGCTTTCGAACTTTGCAAAAGCGATCAACATGGGAACAACTACGTTGAATAGCAGATTACAAGGCACTTCATTTTTCGATCAAATGGAAATTGAATTGATTTCGAAGAAGTTGAATTTAAGCGAAGAAGATGTGAATGCTGTTTTTTTTAGCCATAAATAACGGAAAACCGTAATTCTATCAAAAAAAGAGGTGTCTATGGAAAATGATTTACGCCGGTTCCGGGTGCTTACGGACGACGCGGAGAAAGCAGCAAGGCTCTTCCAATTGATTTCGGAGAAGAGCCTTTCGCGAGATGATTTGTATTTGCTGCTTACGGGTTTGGGTTTGAATTTTGATATTTATCCCGAATCTGCAGGAGTGTTTCCCGAAGATGATCGATTGATTTGATGTTGTGATGTTGTTCGATAATGCGGTATCCGGGGGAGCAGTCCCAAACGTAGATGTTGAAGTTTGGTCGTTTGACTCGATTGTTATTCATACCGGAGATCTCGATGTCGTATTTTTCGTTCATTTTTAGGTACCCGCATAGTTCGCCATCGATTATTTTTGATGTGTATTCCGGGCCTAGTTGGCTTAGGGTATGGCGAAATTGTTTGGTGGGTGTATCGCATAGCATTTTGTCACCTCCTTTCGAGGTGATTATAGCAAATGTTTAGGAGGTTTTTTATGGAATGCAAGATTGAAATTAAGAAACGTAAGGAACGTGGGCGCAGTGGTATTTCGGCGATTTGGATCGACCGGGATGTGATTGAGGATCTGCGTGCATTAAGTGAAACAACGGGTTGGACCATGGGAAATTTAGCGGAGCTGTTTATTTCGGAAGGTCTCGCCAATGTGGAAGTGGTGGATGCGGAAGAAAGAAAGACGAAGTAGTTTTTTGGAGGCGTGGTATGGACAGAGAAATTTATACGGCGAAGGAACTCGCCAAGGTGATCCCCATTGGGGAACACAAACTGAGGGAGATGGCGAAGAAGTATCCGTCGTTCCCCAAGTTAAGGGTAGGAAACCGGATGTTGTTTTTTAAGGAAGAAGTAGAAGAGTGGCTTCGGAAGTCATCGAAGCAGGGAATCCAACTATGAGGAGGTGGTGCTATGAAGCGTAGAGCGTGTCCAATGTATTTGGATCGCAAGTATGTAAGGCGAAGAGCGATTGCGTTGTTGGTGTTACTGGGTGTGGCCTACAGTAAAGAACGCGGCGATTATCCGTTTTAGGAGGTGGAGAATGAGGCGAAGAGGTTACGTACAACTCGAGGACGTGCGGCCGAAGGTGATTGCGCTTTTGCAGCACTACGGACCGACGGATGTTGTGGCGGAGGTGGTGGGTGTCCGACATGCTACCATCACGGGGATTTATTCCAGATCAGCCGGCCTTATTACGTGGCCGGAACACGACAAGATCGATGCAGCGTATAAAAAAAATCTCGTGACGGCGGCAACCATCACGAGAAAGCGAATTGATACACCATGATTATATCACAGGAGGTTTTTTATGGAAGTAACGATTAAGATTGAGGGCTTGGACCAACTGACGGAAGCGGTGGCCATGCTCGGCGGGGCGATGGCGTATTTTAAGGGCGTGTCGGCTGAGGAGGCGGTATCGATTGTCGAAGATGTAAAGGCGTCGAGAGCAAAGCCGGAGAAAAAGGAAGAAAATAGCGCGAAAGATGAAGAAAATAGTGCGAAAGCGGAAGTTTCCGAGCCTTCCGTATCCCGCGACGAGGTACGTGCTCTTTTTGCGGCGAAGAATACGAAGGATAAGCGCACGCAATTGAAGGGGATTTTAGACAAGTACGGGGCGAAGAACATTTCATCTTTAAAAGAGGAAGATTTCGACGCCATTATTAAAGACCTGGAGGCGGTATAATGGCCCACGCTCTGTTATCCCCGTCGGGGGCGCATCGGTGGCTGAACTGTACGCCATCGGCGAGACTGGAAGCGGAAAAGGCTGATACGGGAAGTGTCTATGCCCGTGAGGGCACGTTGGCCCACGCCATCGCCGAAAGGATTCTGAAGGGGGAAGGCTACGAGGATTTAAAGGATCACGAGCTCTTTTACCCCGGAATGATCGACGAGGTGGAAGACTACACGTCTTACTGCATGGAGCGGTTTAACGAGGCGAAGACCGCCGATGGTGCCGGAGCGGTGATGCTGGTGGAAGAGCGGCTGGACTTTAGCGACGTGGTGCCGGAGGGCTTCGGCACCGGGGACTGTGTCATCGTGCAAAACGGCCATTTGGAGATTATCGATCTGAAGTTCGGAAAGGGCGTGGTGGTGGATCCGGAAAGGAATCCTCAGCTCATGCTTTACGCTTGGGGCGCCTACCGTGAACTCCATCCCTTTTATTACTCGATCTGCGACGTCACCATGACGGTGGCGCAGGTGCGCCTCGAGGGCATTTCGTCTTATACGATGACGATCGGCGAACTGGAAAAGTGGGTAGAGGAGACAGTCAAGCCCACCGCCGCCCTGGCTTACAAGGGGAAGGGCGCGTTCTGCGCCGGCGACTGGTGCGGCTTTTGCAAGGTGCGCACGACGTGCCGGGCACGGGCGGAACAGATACAAGCCTATCTCGATTTAAAGCGGAAGGCGTCCCTCGACGAAGGGGAGATCGCCCGTATCATCCTTGCGAAGAAGGAGATCGAGGGTTGGCTGAAAGATATCGATGCCTACGCTCTGGATGAGGCTCTCGCCGGTGCATCCTTTCCCGGTTTGAAGCTGGTGGAAGGGCGAAGTAATCGCAAGATAGACGATCCCGAGGCGTTGGCGGAAAGGCTCATCGCCGGAGGATTTGAAGAAGAAAGTATCTACAAGCCGAAGCAGCTTGAGACACTGACGAAGCTTGAGGGTTTAGTAGGAAAAAAGGCCTTCGCCGAACTGGGCGAAGGGGTGGTGGTCAAACCGCCCGGCAAACCGACGCTGGTAGCGGAAAGCGATAAGCGGCCGGCGATGAACACCGTGGAAGACGATTTTGAATTTGATAATTAGGAGGTACATTATGGGAAAATCGGTTATGAAAAGTGATACGAAAGTGATTATTGCAGGGGCACGTTTAAGCTATGCGAATTTATTTGAACCTCGCGCCTTCGACGGGCAAGAGCCGAAGTATTCGGTCTCGATTTTAATCGATAAAGAGGACAAGGACACCATCGCTCTGATTGAAAAGGCCGTGGAAAATGCACGGGAAACGGGTGTGGAAAAATACGGGAAGAAGTTCGCCACGAATCTGCGCACGCCTCTGCGTGACGGTGATGTGGATCGCCCGGACGACGAGAATTACCAAGGGCATTATTTCATCAATGCCAACAGCAAGACGGCTCCGCAAGTAGTGGGCAAGTTGAGGGATCCGAACACGGGCAAGCCGCTCCCCCTAGGCCCTGATGAAGTGTATAGCGGCTGCTACGGAAATGTGAGTGTGAACTTCTACCCCTACAATGTCAGCGGGAATAAGGGCGTCGCCACCGGTCTCAACAATGTGCAAAAAGTGGCCGACGGCGAAAGGCTCTCCGGCGCATCCAGCGCAACGGATGACTTCGATTTCGAAGACGCTGAGTTCGACGACGACTTTTTGGCATAGCCATGTTGACGCTGGCGATTGATATCGAGACGTTCAGCGATCAAGAGATAGGGAAAGTGGGCGTGTATCGTTATGTGGACACGCCCGCTTTTCGTATCTTACTCTTTGCCTACGCCATTGACGGCGGAGAGGTGGAGGTGGTGGACCTGACGAAGGATTCGCTTCCCGCTCATATCCTAGCCGCTCTTACGGATCCCTCTGTGACGAAGACGGCGTTTAATGCATCTTTTGAACGGGTGTGCTTAGACCGGGCTTTCGGGATCACCTCCGGGCCGTGGGAGTGTACCATGATTAAGGCGTGGCAATGCGGCATCGGCGGCGGTTTGGCGTCGGTGGGCGATGCGATCGGTCTCGGGGAAGACGAAGGAAAGATAAAAGACGGCAAGCGGCTGATTAAGAAATTCTGCTCTCCGCAGAGAGGGGAAAGACAGCTTGCCATGAACGAAGACGAGGACTGGGAAAAGTTCATCGAGTACTGCCGAAGGGACGTGGAGGTGGAGATGCGTATCCGGGAGAAGCTGGATCGCTTCGATCTTCCGGATTCGGAGTGGGCGCTTTATAGGTTGGATCAGGCCATAAATTCCCGAGGCGTGGCCCTGGATATGGACTTAGTCCACGGTGCCATGGCCATCGATGGGGATATGGTAAAGCACTTAACCGCTCGCTATACAGAGAATACGGGGAAGGAAAATCCCAATAGTTTAACGGATATTAAGGCCTTTATTCACTCGATAACCGGCGACAAGGTGAAGTCGGTGACGAAAGGAAACATCGATGAGCTTATCGCAGCTTATGCTGCCTACCCGGAGGTGGTGGAGGTGCTGGAAATTAGGAAGCAGCTCTCGAAGACCTCCACGGCAAAGTACTACAAGATGGAGGAAATCGTTATGGGCGACGGAAGGGCCCGAGGGCTCTTCCAGTTTTACGGCGCACGGCGCACGGGCCGATGGGCGGGCCGCTTGATCCAAGCGCAGAATCTCCCGCGGAATTACATCTCCGATCTGGACACGGCGCGAGCCGTGATTAAGACGGGGGACTTGGAGGCCCTGGACATGGCTTATGACCATGGCCCGGATATTATGAGCCAGTGTTTAAGAACGGCCATCGTGCCGTCTGAAGGGTGCGTCTTCGCCGTGGCGGACTACTCCGCCATTGAGGCACGCGTCATCGCCTGGATCGCCGGGGAGGATTGGGTGCTGGATGTGTTTCGTACCACCGGGAAGATCTATGAGGCTACGGCGGCGAAGATGTTTCACGTACCGGTGGAGTCGATTAAAAAGGGATCGGACATGCGCCAACGAGGGAAGGTGGCTACTCTCGCCCTCGGCTATCAAGGGGGCGTCGGCGCTCTTAAATCCATGGGAGCCCTCAAGATGGGAATCCCGGAAGAGGATCTGCAGCCCATTGTGGACATGTGGCGAGAGGCGAATCCGGGGATTGTGCAGCTATGGTATGAAACCCAGTCCGCCGTCACCCGTGCCATACGGGATAGAAAGCCGCAGCGCTTCGCCGACGGCAAGCTGATGGCCTATGTGTCCTCGGGCATGCTGCAGATCGTCTTACCATCGGGGCGGCGCCTCTTTTACGCTAAGCCGGCTATCGGCGAGAATCGATTCGGCGGCGACAGTATCGTCTACTATGAACGAAACAGTGCCGGAACGGATTGGCTAAAGCGCGAGACCTACGGCGGCTCGTTGGTGGAGAACATCGTGCAGGCGACGGCGCGGGACATTTTAGGCCACGCCATGCTCGCTTTGGATCGCGAAGGCTATGAGATCGTCATGCACATCCACGACGAAGTGGTGATCGAGGCGAAGTCGGCGGAGGATCTGGATGCGATCTGCGCCATGATGGGCGAGCCGCCCGAGTGGTGCGCCGATTTGCCTTTAAAGGCCGACGGTTTTGTATGTAAGTATTACCAAAAGGATTAGGTTATGGACGCAAAAAAGGAATTACACACCGGCGCAGACAGGCTTTTATGGATCGCCACGGGGGCCAGTCGCCGGTCGAAGCATTGGAAGAATGAAGAGGTCAGCTGGTCGGACTTCCGGAAGAAGCTGAGCCGTACCACTCGTACACGGGAGACGGCGGCGGAGTATAAGGCTATGGCGAAGACCAACCGTGACGCTATTAAGGACGTGGGCGGTTTCGTCGGCGGCCTTTTAAAGCAAGGCAGGCGGAAGGCAGAGAATGTGGCGAACCGCTCCATGCTTACCTTGGATATGGACGCCATTGACACGACGGTGGAGGACGTGTGGGACAGTATCACCATGTTCTTTAATCAGGAGATGGTGCTTTACTCCACCCACTCCCATCGCCCGGAAGCACCTCGGCTTCGGTTGATTATCCCCTTATCCCGCCAGGTGGTGCCCGATGAATACCAGGCCGTGGCGCGGAAGGTAGCGGAGGATATCGGCCTCGCCTATTTCGACCCGACGACCTTCGAGCCGTCACGGCTTATGTACTGGCCGAGTTCGCCCTCGGAAGGGGAGTATATTTATAAGCATTTGCCCGGCGCCTTTTTAAATCCGGATACGGTGCTAGATCGCTATGAGAACTGGCGTGATGTGAGCCAATGGCCGAGCTCGGAAAGGCTTGACGGCCGGATCACGGATCAGGCGAAGCGGCAGGAAGACCCCCTTACGAAGGACGGCATCGTCGGTGCGTTTTGCCGTGCTTACTCTATTCACGATGCCATCGATACCTTCCTGAGTGATATCTACGACATGACGGGCACGGAAGGGCGCTACACCTATAAGGCCGGCTCTACTGTGGGCGGTTTGGTGGTCTATGACGACAAGTTCGCTTATTCCCACCACGGAACAGACCCCTCAAGCGGTCAGCTGTGCAATGCGTTCGACCTGGTGCGCATCCACCTCTTCGGCGGTTTAGACGACGAGGCGAAGGCGGACACGCCTTCGAATCGCCTGCCGTCTTTTACGAAGATGGTGGCCATGGCCAGGGAGGACGACGGGGTTAAAGTACAGCTCGGAAAGGAGCGCCTCGCCTCGGCGGAAGATGACTTTGAGTTCGATGAGGGAGACGACGACGCTTGGTTAAAGGAGCTTTCCATCGACAAAAAGGGCAATGTGGAAAATGCCATTAAAAACGCCATTTTAATTTTAGAAAACGATCCTCGCCTGGTGGGAAAGCTAAAATATGACGCCTTCGCCAATCGAGCCTATGTGGCCGAGGGCGTGCCGTGGACGAAGGATAAAGCACACGACTGGCGGGATAATGACGACAGCGGTCTTCGGCTATTTATGGAATCGAACTACGGGCTTACGGTGGCTTACAAGATCGACGATGCGAAGAATCTTGTTTTTGAGAAGCACCGCTACCACCCTGTAAGGGAATATTTGCGGGGCCTGACGTGGGACGGTGCGCCCCGTATTGAAACCATGTTCATGGATTATTTGGGGGCGGAGGACAATGTGTATACCCGTGAGGCGGCCGTCTGCCATATGGTGGCGGCGGTGGCACGGGTTATGCGCCCCGGTACGAAGTACGATCAAATGGTGACCCTTGTAGGCGCCCAAGGGATCGGCAAGTCGACGTTTATTTCCAAACTTGCCAAGGACTGGTATTCCGACAGCTTGGATACCGTAAAGGGGAAGGAAGCGGCGGAACTGATTCAGGGCGTCTGGCACGTGGAAGTGGGCGAGTTAAACGCCACACGTAAGGCGGACAGGGATGCGGTCAAGGCGTTTTTATCCAAGCAGGAAGATATTTACCGGGTGGCCTATGCGAAGAATACGAGCCGCTTTCCGCGGCAGTGTATTTTTTGGGGAACGACCAATGACGAGCGGTATTTACGAGATCCGACGGGAGAAAGGCGGGCATGGCCCATCGACTGCTATGAGGTTTTACCGACGAAAAGTATTTTTGACGATTTAGCCGGGGAAGTGGATCAATTGTGGGCGGAGGCCTATGTGCTTTATAAGGAAGGTACGAGTTTGCTTTTGAGCGACGAGGCCAAGGCGCTGGCCATCGAGATGCAACACGCACACAAGGAGGACACGCCCCTTTCCGGGCTCGTGGAAGCGTACTTGGATATGGATTTCCCCGCCGACTGGGACGAGCTGGATCTGCAGGAGCGGCTTTCGTTCTTACGAGGAGACGCCGACACGTTCACTGAAGCCGCCCGCACCTATCGAAAAGATCGGGTCTGTGTGATGGAGGTATGGTGTGAGGTCTTGGGCAAAAAGCCCGGTGATTTGAAGCCGATCAATTCACGGGAGATTAACGATATTTTAGGTGGATTGCATGGATGGGAGAAGGAAGATGGAAGGCCGTATGTATCCATCTATGGAAGGCAAAGAACGTTTAAACGTGTGGGACAGAATTAAAAAGTCTGTCCCATTCATGGGACAAAATAATGGGACAGATGGGACAAAGCGGAAATAGTTTGTCCCATCTCAACCCATTGAAATTCTAATGGTTACAGCGATATGGGACAGATGGGACAGAATATATGAGAAAAATAAAATGTATATATAGGCACACACGTATAGGGCCTCATGCCCCTATACGAAAATATAAGTTTGTCGCTTAAAATCTGTCCCATCTGTCCCAATTATGAAAGGAGTGATGATATGACGCTTGAAAGGAATGTGGAACGGCGTCTGAAAAAAGGAGTCGAATCTCTCGGCGGCCGATGTATGAAACTGGTAAGTCAAGGGAATAATGGCGTGCCGGATCGATTGGTTCTATTGCCGGGCGGGCGATGTGTCTTTGTAGAACTGAAGCGTCCGAAATACGGAAAGCTTTCTCCCGTGCAGGTGGCCCAACAGAATAGACTCGCCTCTATGGGTTTCGATGTGCGGGTACTGTCGACTAATTTATCGGTGGATTTCTTTATTTACGAGGTCTCCCATGGACTTTAAGCCCCATGATTACCAGCGTGTGGCCATGGAATGGATTCTCGAACATGAGAAATGCGGGCTCTTTTTAGATATGGGTATGGGAAAGACGGTATCGTCTCTGACCGCCGTGGAGGTTCTCCGAGATGACTATCTGGATATCGGAAAGGTGCTGGTGATTGCGCCGAAGCGTGTAGCGGAAGATACGTGGCCGTCGGAGGTGGATAAATGGGAGCACCTGCAAGATCTTACAGTCTCTAAGATCTTAGGCACGCCGGCGGAAAGGCGACGAGCGATTCAGGCGGATGCCGATGTTTACATCGTATCCCGTGACAATGTGGCGTGGCTTGTGGACGAGGTGAAAGGCGATTGGGACTTCGATACGTTGATTATCGACGAGCTTTCCAGTTTTAAAAATCACGCGTCGAAACGATTCAAGAAGTTAAAGACGGTAACACCTTATTTTAAACGGGTGATCGGGCTTACCGGTACGCCGGCGCCGAACTCCTATCTCGATTTATGGGCGCAGGTGTATCTTTTAGACCGAGGGGAGCGTCTCGGGAAGAACATCACGACTTTTCGCCGAACGTACTTCGACGGGATCAGTCGAGGGATGTACACGGAGTATAAGTTAAAGCCCGGCGCAAAGGAAGCGATTGACGATGCCATCAGTGACATTTGTATCAGCATGAGCGCCAAGGATCATCTGGATTTGAAAGAGCCTATGCTGATCGATGTGAAGGTGGCCATGGAGGGTAAAGAGAAGAAACTCTATAAGACTATGGAGCGAGATGCCGTGTTGGAACTTGGAGACGATACCATCGCCGCTTTGTCCGCCGCCGTGGTGAGCAATAAGCTTTTGCAACTGGCCAACGGTGTGATTTACGACGAGGACGGAAAGGCCCACATCGTTCACGGGCGAAAGCTGGATGCTTTGGAGGAGCTCCGGGAAGAAGCGCAGGGCGAAAATATTCTGGTGTTCTACAGCTTTAAAAGCGACTACGAGCGTATCAAAGCGCGCTTCCCCGATGCGGTGAGGCTGGACGGAGCGGAGACGATCCGGGACTGGAATGCCGGAAAGATCAAAATGCTTTTGGCGCACCCCGCAAGCGCCGGCCACGGGCTGAACCTACAAGACGGCGGTAGCATTATTATCTGGTATGGGCTGACGTGGAGTCTGGAGCTTTACCAGCAGGCTAATGCGAGATTGCACCGGCAAGGACAGAAGAACGCGGTGCGGATTTACCGCTTGCTGAATGAGGGTACGGTGGACGCACGTGTGGCGGAAGCTCTGGAAGGAAAAGGCATGCGACAGGAAGAATTGCTTGAGAAGTTGAAAGCGGAGATTGGAGGAAAAACGAATGAACTATGTAATGACTAAAGTGGGCGCAAAAGAGCCGCGCTACGGAAGCGATGGCGCGGCGGGGATCGATGTTTATTATAACGGCGATGAGGATATCACGATCGGGCCGGGGAATTTAGCGGAATTGAAAACGCATTTAGCGGTGGAGATTCCAGAAGGTCATTTCGGCATGCTCGTCGTGCGGTCGGGCTACGGTTGGCGCGGATTATCGATGTTAAATTCGGTCGGGATTATCGATTGTGACTACCGGGGCGAGATCGGGATTAAGTTGGTCAATCATGGCCATGATGTGATCACGATCGAGCCCGGCGTGCGGGTGGCGCAGTTGATTTTAATCCCATACAAGCGCGCGGAATTAAAAAGCGTGGAATCGCTAAGCGAGACAGAACGAGGAACTGGTGGTTTTGGAAGCACGGGGGAAAGATGATGAATTTTAAAGAATCGACTCGGGATCAGTTAAAAAAGACCATGAGAGATTTAGATTACGAATCGTTCGAGTATGAATGGGGAAGTGAAGAATATATGTTCTTGATGGAGATCATCGCTAAGATCGAGGACACACTTGATTAAAGGGGAAAGCTATGGATAAAAACGCAGATTTAAGCTATACAGATTTAAGATATGAAGATTTAGCAAGTGCAGATTTGAGTGGTGCAAATTTAAAAGGCGCAGATTTAAGCTTCGTAAGTTTAAAAGACGCAGAATTAAGCTACGCAGATTTAAGATATGCAGATTTAAAAGATGCTTGTTTGGCAAATTCAAGTTTAGCACATGCAATCATCTTGGGCACAGACTTGAGAGTCGCCGATCTAAATGGTGTAGACTTGTGCGATACTGACTTAACCGACGCAGATTTGAGAGGTATAGACTTAACAGGCGTCGATTACATCGAAGCAAGTTTGGAAGTAGCTAAAATTTAAAGCGGGGGAAATAATGACAGAACTATCCGACCTAATTAGCCGAAAAAGAATTAGATACGAGCTTGGCGAATCCACCATGCCGAAAAGGTATAGAGATTTTTGTTTACGAGTGATTGATAGCGAGAGACTAACGCCAACAGCTGAAATAAAACAATTCAAGCCAAAGGAACCGGAAGAATATACAGGAAAATATAAGGGTAGAGAATTTTATATTCGCACATGCCCAGCATGTGGTATTCATTTAGATGGAAATCAAGCACAAAAGTATTGCCACGAATGTGGTCAAAGATTGGAGTGGAAGAATGAGAGCGTGGATATTAAGCTCAGAAGAGAGCCCGGAAAATTATAGTAGTCTTGTATGGGCTGAATCAAGAGGTAGAGCAAAAGCACAAGCCAACTACGATAGCCCTTATGCGTATCAATGCGACATAGAGGCAGAAAACTTTACTAGTATAAGAGCAATTAGAGCCAAGAGTTTTGATGATTGCGAGGAGTTGTCAGAGAAAGAGATTTGCTTGCGACTTATAAAAGACTATGGATGGAGTTTTTATATGGGTCATGAAATCTATGACGAAGATAACATTGAAGAATTTGAAAACTTTTTGAGGTGGAAGAATGAGAGTTTTTATAGTGATGGACGCAACAGAGGAGACTTGTCAAGAATCAATTATCGGTGTTTTTGATTCATTGGAAAAGGCAAAGACGGCGCTTGCTGATTATGTATTAAACGCAGAAGCGGATATGATAGATCCTTGCTATGTAGACATCGCAGAATTTGAGATCGAAGAAAAGTTGAGTAAAGTTGAGTAGCGGAGGTGAAGATGACGAAAGAAGAGCTTAAGTCGATCTTGTATCTGGATCAACTGATCAATTCAAAACTTCGGCAGTTGGAGCAACTGAAAGCGTACCGTGCAAGGCTACCTGCCGGCAGCAGTGATACGGGTCCGGTACAGTCGGGGTTGTCGGATCCTACGGCATCGGCAGCGATTAAGATTGCAATGCTGGATCAAGCGATTGTGGATGACATTGATCATTTGGTAGATTTAAAACTTGCGGCGCGTGATTTATTTAGGCGCCTAGACGGGGATTTACAGCTTAAGGTTGTTATGGAGATGCGTTATTTGGAGTGCATGAACTGGGACAAAATTGCTTATTTGATGAATTACAGTATTCGGAAT
>QWBY01000311.1_pt1 | contig 42105 bp, 31 predicted proteins | sample 1972471 | NCBI WGS metagenome assembly QWBY01 (sample SAMN09866722, study PRJNA288562) | Human gut metagenome isolate term6_stool, whole genome shotgun sequencing...
TTTCGATGCTTTTACAACAAACTTTCGCCAAAAATGGCTTCCTTTATATTGCGTTCGTGGTCGAAGACGAAGCGGGCAACGATGGCACTGAGCAACGCCGTAGAAGGCATTTTAATACTGTTGGCAGACTTCAATCTATCGAGAACGCTCTTCAAATCGGAATCGATATAGACGGTGGCAAGGCGTGAATCGCGCAACTTATAGTCTTTGGCGAGTTCCAAAAACAATTCCCAACTGTCTTTTCCATCTTCCTTCATCTGTGTGTACTCGTGCGCCAACTGCTTGCCTTCGGCCTTCGGCAACTTCTTTGCGGCAGGTGCCGAACGGTCTTTCTCGTCGTGAACAGGCTGCGGAGCAACCACAGGTGCTGCGTGTAGAGGTTCGGGAGAGGGTTCTTTAACTTCTTCTTTTTCAACTTCTTGCACAGAAGGTGCCACAACAGGCTTCTCGGTTCCTTGCACTTGATTGACCAAACTTTGGATTCCACCAGGCAATGTAACACTTGTTTTCTTTTTTGCCATAATATTTTGTTTTTTGTTTTCTTTTTGTCTTTGCTTTTTTTCTAAGAAATAGGTTTTGCTAGCCTCCTAGGATTCCTAGGATTTCTAGTTTTCCTAGTTTTTCCTAGGCTTCCTAGTTCTCCTAGTTCCCCTAGTTTCCCTAGCTCTCCTAGTTTCCCTAGTTTTTCCTAGTTCCTCTAGTTTTCCTAGTTCCCCTAGTTTCTCCTAGGTTCTATATCTTCCACTCCCCTCCCAACGGAGGGGTTGGTGGAGGCTTACTTCATTCTCTTTATCATATATTCGAACGCCCCTTTCACGGCTTCGCGCTGAGTAGCAAGGAGTTCGAAAGTGTTGATGCGCTTCAAAGTGGCACGGCTATTCACCATTGGCGTTACCTTGCCGAGCTGTGAAAATATATCATTAGTAGAATTCCACATGCGCTGTTCATCGTTCGTACCAATACGAGGGTCGATGCGGTTAGGAACAAAGAAAATTTGAGCGTGCATCTCAGGATTGGCAGCCTTTAAAGCATTGATGACCTGAACGAAAACACCTGTAGAATCTAACGTCTTGTCCTCATATTCGTAAGGGCAAACGATGTAATCGGCATTGGTGAAAAGCGGAACAAGACCGTCCTCGCTGACATTACCAGGGGAGTCGAAAAGCACAAAACCTTCTACTTCGGACGCTGAATCCATCAACTGTTGCATCAATTCGGGTTCATTGACATCGAAACTCTGCACAACGTAGGGTTCTTCCTCGTCGAAAATTTGCAAATCCTTCTGGCGTTGCATCATGATAGACTTCTGTAAGTCGGTGTCAATAATACAAACGGGCTTGCGCTTCCACGATAAATAATTGGCGAAAAGCATGCACAAAGTGCTCTTCCCTACCCCACCTTTCTGATTGGCAAATACTACTTTAATATTTTTCATTTCTTAATTTATATTGTTTTATTTATTTTTATTTCATCATTCTAAATTCAAAAGACGACACATTAAATTGTAACAGAATCTTTTTCTCTATCCGACAAGTCAGAAAGGTCAGAAAAGTCCGACAAATCCAACAAGTCATCAAAACAAACTACAAGAGAAAAACTTCACACACGCAGGCTCATCATGCGTACAAAGAACGCAAAAGCAAGCATGAAACAGAAGAAACCACCGCCCAAAAGGATTGTTAAAACCCACTCGGGAACGTCCATCAGACCGACGAAAGGCACGCAAACTAACAGCAAAATACCAAACGTAAGACTCAAAAAGCCACGGCGGCTGACACGATGCAACGGAAGCGAAAGGCGCAACTGCACCGATACAAGCGCAACGAGCATGGAAATGAAACAGAAACGACCTGTTGCCACGCCCAAGAAGTCTACTACCCAAGGAGCCGACTCGGTTCCGTAGACCAAAAGTGCCAGTTTGCCTGTCAAAATATACAAAATTCCGCATACAATGCCCACAAGGGTCAGAATTTTCGCCCACTTCAAACGAGGAATATCGGTCAGACGAGACAACGAACGATACAGAATGACCATGAAACCCACACAGCTCAAAGAAGCAAAACTTTCTGAAAAAATGGAAACATTATCGGAAATCGTGATGTTATTGGCACTCAAAGGCGCATTGAACACTACCCCACTCTGATTAACAATCGACAGAAAAAGTGCCACTAAACTAAAGTCGAAAAGGATAGAAAAAGCACTTAGCAAACCGCTTTCCTTATTCGTCAATCTGAAATCTGATATTAAAAACTCTCGCATATTTACGTTTTTATATATTTACGTTATTATCTTTATTTATTAAAATCTACCTTATAAATGCTTAAAAGTCAATATTCTATATATTTAAACTTTTATGTTTTTAAATTCTTTTGTATTTACTTTTCTTTATATTTTTATTTATTCTTGTTTATATTTATACAGAACAGCAGCGTTTTCATCATCGTCTTCCACCGTCTCAGTGGTGAACGCAAAACGCAAACAAACATACAAGCCAACTTGAAGCAGCAACTGCCCTGCAAGCATCAAGGTGCGATAATTTTCCAAAGTTTGGAAAGTCAGTCCGCCAACACTCGTGTACAGATAGCCAAAAAGCCAACTCAACATCATATCGAGCAGCGGAACAACCAACAAAGCCACACCATAACGGCGGATATTACCCGTGAAAAACCTCACCAACCCAAAGCCTAACAGCACATTGGCAGCCGAAACAAAGAGCGTAGTAAGGAAAGACACGCGAGTTTGGAATGTCAAAAGACTGCTCGCAGCAACTCCCCCACCCTGCATCGTCATGCTTCCACCCGTTGGTGTGAACATTTCGCCAGGAATCAACCACACAATGGCAGCAAAAGCAGTCAGCACCATAACAACAATTTGCACGAGTTGCAACCAAAAATGATTAGTCTTCAGCAACGCATGGCGCAACTGTTCCCACATCAACAAACTGCAAACGGTGATGCTCGTGGTGAGCAGAAGCAACAAAGTTCTATCCCCTACCATATTATCTATACTCGTTGAAAGCACTTCCGAACTCTCTGAAAGTTTGTTGCCAAAGTTTTCAAAAAATTTTAATAACATTAACGCAACACCAATACCGAACGACCAATTCAGTATTTCGCCCCTAAACTTGGAGATTTTAAATATCTTTTTGTTCATATATTTATATATTTACTTTTCTTTGTTTTTACTTTTATTTATATTAGCGTTTTTATTTTCTTATATTTTCAGCACTTTGTATTTTTGTATTTTTAATTTTATATCTTTTAATATGCTTACATTTTTATTGTTTCGCATATTTACATTTTCAAACCTTTCTGTTTTTACATTTTAATGTATTTACTTTTTCGTATGTTTCGATATTTATCTGTTTAAATATTTAAACATTGCAATTTTGCGAAAAGCTCTAACACTGCACAAAACGAGTAAAACAGCGAGTAAAAGAAGGTGTTTATATTTTTATATATTTACTTTAAATCTTATTTTTCAGCCATTTAACAAGCTTCATTGCAGTTTATTTAAGAAGCAAAAGAAATGATGTTTTATATTTTTATATATTTCTCTATTTCCTTATTTATCTTCTTACACAAATATACGACAAAGAAATGGAACTGCAAAATATTTTAATATTTTTAGCTAAACATTTATCCAAAGATTTGCGCTATTATGTTTTTATATATTTATCTTTTCATTTTACTCTTTATTTAAATATCTTTTTATTTTTATTTTCGTGTAAAATTGGTACGATTAAATACTTATTTTATTTCTTATTTTTATTTTTATATATTTAAATAATTGTGGTTTTAGATTTTAAAATAAGAATATTTTTGGCTAAAAAATGCAGATTGGTGGAATAGGGGACACTGCTTTTGGGGATAAAAGCCCGTCATTTTTTTTCATTCCGTGGCGTTTCAAAAATGAAAAAAAGGCACAAGGGAGAACAAAATAGGGTGGGGGGTGCGAATAAACAAAAGGAAAACAAAAAGGCAAAAGTCTTAATTGCGTACGCAGAAGGGGGGGAGCGAGAGGAAACACAGATTGTTCTATTTTTCAGGTAGGCAGAAAAGCCGCCCAAGAAGGTATAGGGCCTCCCCAACCCCTCCTGAAGGAGGGGAGTGAAAACTAGGAGAACTAGGGAAACTAGGAGAACTAGGGAAACTAAGAGAACTAGGAGAACTAGGAGAACTAGGGAAACTGGGAGAACTAGGGAAACTAGGGAGACTAGGGAAACTAGGAAAACTAGAAAAACTAGGGAAACTAGGAGAACTAGGAGAACTGGGAAAAACTAGGAGAACTAGGAGAACTAGGGAAACTAGGGAAACTAGGAGAACTAGGGAAACTGGGAGAACTGGGAAAACTAGGAGAACTAGGAAAACTGGGAAAACTAGGAGAACTGGGGAAACTGGGGAAACTAGGAAAACTAGAAAAATTAGGAAAACTAGGGAAACTAGGAAAACTAGGAGAACTAGGGAAACTAGGAGAACTAGGGAAACTAGAAAACTGAGAAAACTCAAACTAGAGTGCGACAAATTAGGAAGAAAAAACGGAAGACTTAAAAATAGAGAAATGGGAGGACAGAATGATGAAATTCAGACTAAATTGGGGCGAATAAGGTAAAAAAAATATACAATAGGGTGGGGGATTTCAGACGAGAGCGATGGTTTGGCGACAAAAAAGGAAGTTATTTCGGAGAAAAGCAAGGTGCGACAAATTAGGAACAAATTCTTTGGCAGTGTAAAAGCAGTTCTAAAAAGTTGAATATCAGTGGTATTAAGTCATTAGTTAAAGGCGAACGGCGACAAAAAAGTGAAAAGTTTTGTTAATATTTAAAGTTTTACTTGCAAGTATAATTGTTAATATCCTGTATTTCAAAGTATTATAAATTATTTAATATGTTATTTTGCGTGAAATTTATTCCTAATTTGTCGCCCAAAAGCGGTGATATGATGGTGCAAAATGGGTGGATTTTTGGATTTTAGAGGTGTAAAGTGCGACAAATTAGGAAGTCTTAGCCTCCGAAGCGAGTTTATAGGTGCGACAAAAAGGGAGGTGGGTGCAAAAATAGGAAGTGCGACAAATTAGGAAGGAAAACTTTTGCATAAAAGTAAACGATATGAAGGCGAGTTTCATACGGCTGCGATGCGAAATGCGGTAAAGGCTTGAAAGGAGCAAGAGGAACGAGGTTTTTCTAGGAGGGCTAAGGGATTATAGTTTTTCTAGGAGGGCTAGGGATACTAGTTTTTCTAGGAGGACTAGGGGAACTAGTTTTTCCTAGGAGGGCTAGGGGAACTGGGGTTTCTAGGAGGACTAGGGATACTAGTTTTTTTCTAGGAGGGCTAAGGGGATAGTTTTTCCTAGGAGGGCTAGGGATACTAGTTTTTTATAGTTTGCGCTCCCCTCCCAACGGAGGGGTTGGTGGGAGGCTTTTTCTTCCCTTTTTGTCGTAGTTCAGTGATTTTGGAGTTTTGAATATAATTCCCTTTTTGTCGCTTTTTGTCTGAAAATGGGCAAAAATGTTTAGTAATGTAGATTTTTTAATGCGTTTGAGCGACAAAAACTACTAAAAAAGGGGGAAAAAGTGGGGTAGGGGAGGGCAAATTTAGGATTGTTTCCCCATTTGTCGCCGCTATTCTCCCTTTTTGTCGCACTGGGGGTGAAAAGAGTTACTAAATTGTCGCACCATCCTTACTATTTTGTCGAGGGTAAGTTACTATTTTGTCGGCGCTAACTTACTAATTTGTCGGAGATGGTCTGTGGAAAATAGTGGTTATCAAGTGGTTACAAGTTCGTAACTAATCTATTATAATGATTAAACTAATGATTATCTAACTTGAGAAGAAAAGTTTTTCGTTTTAAAAGGGGGGATTTTTTTTACATAAATCTAGGGAAACTAGGGGAGCTAGGGAATCTAGGAGAGCTAGGAGGAGATAGGGGAGCTGGTAGAGGTAACTCCGCTCCTATGCCGAGCTACTGATAGTTTTCTCTGCCCGACGATGTATTAATATTGCGAGGGGATATTTTACAATTTTTAAAGGGAGTGCATGTTTTTGAATTGTTCTATTTTTCTGTATTCAAAAGCGGCTGTTTGGGGGTTGGAAATAGGCTGTTTGGGGGTTGGAAATAGGCTGTTTTGTCGCTCAACGAAATTAAAGGGAGAGAGGTTAAAATAATTAACGTTTAAAGTTAATTAAAGTTTTGTTTGTTAAAGTATAATGGGGGCTAGGAGGGGCTAGGGATTCTAGGAGGGCTAGGGATTCTAGGGGGACTAGGGATTTTTACCCAAACAATAATCTGAGGGCTTCTTCTACTTTTGCGACGGGGTGGGTGGTGATTTTGTAGTTGCCTTTCAAGCCTTGGGCGTTGTTTTTAGGGATAATGATGTGGGCAAAACCTAATTTCTCGGCTTCGGCAATGCGTTGTTCTATACGACTGACGGGGCGCACTTCGCCACTGAGTCCTACTTCGCCTGCCATGCACCAGCCTTTTTCGATGGGGGTATCGACATTCGACGATAGGACGGCGGCAATGACGCTGAGGTCCATTGCCATATCGGTGATGCGCAGTCCGCCTGCAATGTTCAGGAATACGTCTTTTTGCATGAGTTTAAATCCTACTCGCTTTTCCAACACGGCGAGCAGCATGTTCAGTCGGCGTTGGTCGAAGCCTGTTGCCGACCTCTGTGGTGTTCCGTAAGCGGCGGTTGAGACGAGTGCTTGGGTTTCAATGAGGAAGGGGCGCACGCCTTCGATGGCACTCGATATGGCTACTCCGCTCAAATCTTCGAGGTTATCGGTGAGCAAAAGTTCTGAAGGGTTGCTCACGGGGCGTAATCCGTTTTGTTGCATTTCGTAGATACCGAGTTCTGAAGTTGAGCCAAAGCGGTTTTTTATGCTGCGCAAGATGCGGTACATGTAATGTTGGTCGCCCTCGAATTGTAACACCGTGTCCACGATATGTTCCAATACTTTTGGTCCTGCGATGCTGCCCTCCTTATTAATATGTCCGATGAGAATGATGGGAATGTTGGTGGTTTTTGCCAATTGCAACAAGGCTGCGGCACTTTCGCGTATCTGTGTGATTGAGCCAGCACTGCTTGCCACCGTTTCGGTCTGCACCGTTTGAATGGAATCGACCACCAATAGTTCGGGTTGAACATCTTTAATACTTTGAAAAATTTTCTCGATAGATGTTTCCGACAAAATAATGATGTTGTCGGGCAGGACGTCTGCAATGCGTTGTGCGCGCATTTTTATTTGTTGTGGACTCTCTTCTCCGCTGACGTATAGCACTTTACGATTGGTGTTCAAGATGGTTTGCAAGGTGAGCGTACTCTTTCCTATGCCTGGTTCTCCGCCAATTAGCACCATGCTTCCCACGACTAATCCGCCGCCAAGCACCCGATTGAGTTCCTCGTCGTGCATATTGATGCGTATTTCTTCAGCCGATGTAATCTTGTTGAGCGACTGTGCCACGTTGCGTTTTTTAGTTCCTAACACGTTGTTAGTCAGTCGTTCACCTATTTTTGTAGCCGTTTCTTGTGCCACACGAATTTCCTTGAACGTGTTCCATTGACCACAATTGGGGCATTTGCCAATCCATTTTGAACTTTCTTGTCCGCAGTTGTCGCAGACGTATGCAATTTTATTTTTTGCCATAATTTATTATGATGGCTTCTTTTTGAACACCATATTACAAAAGTACGTATATTTTTTCTTGTTTCAAAAAATAATGATTAAATTTGCAACGATATGGAGAAGATTAAGTACATTTTGCTTGTTGCGATTGTGCTATTGGCAAGTTGCAATCAATCTGAGGACGAAGAAACGCTCTTAGACCAACGCAAGAAAAAGATTGAAACCATTGCTTATGAGCGTGCTTTCAAGGTGGGTGTTATGCCAACGATGGATTGTCTTCCGTTGTTTGTCATGCGTGATAGTGCGCTTTACGACACAACCAAGGTGGATATTCGTTTGAAAATGTACACCTCGCAGAACGATTGCGACACAGCCATAATGAGAAATAAAATTCAAGCCTGTGTTACCGATTTAGTACGTGCCGAATATTTAAAGAAAAAAAAGAAAGTTTCTTTGCAATACATGACCGAAACCAATGCGTCGTGGAAACTTCTCGTATCTCCAAATTCGGGCATAAAATCGTTGAACGACTTAGGCGACAAGGTCATAGCGTTGAACGAAAGTTCTGCCACATGGTATTACACCGGTCGTGTTGTGGACATCGGCCGACCACGATATGCTGTCTATGGTGCAGCCATTGGTGATGTATTTTTGCGATTAGACATGCTCCTCAACAAGCAAATGGACGGCATTTGGGCGTCAGAGCCACAAGCTACGCAAGCAAAACTCAAAGGCAACATTGTATTGTACGACACCTCTGCCGACATTTTCGTGCCAGGTGCTTTCGTTTATGTGGGCAAAAACGACCCAAAAGTGAGCCGTGTGTTTGAAAAAGCCTACGACAGAGCCATTGATTTAATCAATAAAAATTCTGTGCAGTATTATAGCGACATCATCAAAAAATATATGAAGGTGGACGACAATGTGATAAAAGCATTGCCAAAAATGAAATATAAGCGCATCAGCTATCCTCGTCAAAGCAACATCAAAGAGGCTTTACACATTAAGCCCGCTCAAAGAAAGTAAATTTTAGTGGGTATTATTGCTGAAAACGAAAAATTTTTTTCCACCTTATTAATATATAACACAAAGATAGGGCGACATTGAATGCAGAACAAAACATAACGGCGGCATTAGAAGCTTTGGAAATACGCCGATTGGACAAAGCTATTCAGGCTTTGCACAACATTTACGACACCAAAGCGCAACTCGTGGGCTACGATACGTTTCAAACCATTGACAACGACTACCAACTCATGTGTCAATACATGCTCCGTGGATACCAAGACCCACAGCGTGAACAATTGTATGGCTCCCTCATTGCGAGGCTTTACAAAGTGGTTGCCGAACTGCAACTGTCGTGGAACTGCAAAAATAAAACCATCTTTATCAATGCTTTTCGCACCGCCGACCACCTCAATCTTAGTCATCAATTCCTCCGCACCGTCTTAGAAAGCTATGTGTCCGACCTCGCGTTGCTCTCGTTGGAACCCGAAACCACCCGACAAACCAAGCAAATCGAACTCCACACCCGACACCAAACTTTCATTGACCGACTCTTCAACGCCCTTTTTGTATCGACACAATGGACGAAAAACGATGCCGATTTTTATGCCGACCTCCTCGTTTCGCCCACCATCGATGCTGCCGACCAAATGCTAATGGTAAGTGCCATTACGCTGGCATGTATGAACATCTTCGACATTCATAAACTCGAAACCCTCATACGCACCCATCTCGGCGCAATAGACGATAACGTTAGCCAACGAGCCTACGTGGGGTGGGTCTTATCATTAACCGATAACGCCCTGTTTTACAATGAACAACGAGCGTTGTTGGCACCATTTTTTAGCAACGAAACCCATAAAGCCGACTTCCTGAACCTTCAAAAACAAATGTTCAGTTGCATGGACGCCGAGCGCGATACCGCAAAAATAGAACGCGACATCATGCCCAACATCATGAAAAATTCCGATATAAAGTTCAACCGATTCGGAATAGAAGAACGCGAAGACGACCCCATGGAAAGCATCATGAACCCCGATGCCGACGAAAAGAAAATGGAAGCCATGGAGGAAAACATTCAAAAAATGATGAAGATGCAGCAACAAGGCTCTGACATCTATTTCGGTGGGTTCAGTAAAATGAAGAATTTCCCATTCTTCGACCACATTGCCAATTGGTTCATGCCTTTCTATGCCCAACACCCTGGACTATCGGAAGTTACAAACAAACTCGGCAACACCCAATTGTTAGACAATTTAGCCAACAAAAGTCCCTTTTGCGAGTCCGATAAATATTCTTTGGCCTTCACCATGGCACGCATCATCAACCAATTGCCTGCCAGTATGCTCGAAGTTTTGCAGTCGGGCGAAGGCATAGCTTTCCAAGAAGCCAACCCCTTTGGCAACTCGCCAGCTTTCAGTCGCCGCATGTACATACAAGACCTCTACCGCTTTTTCAAAGTAAAGATGGCCTACAACACCGATATTGTCAATCCTTTCATCGAAAAAACAAGAAGCAAAGCCTTCTTTTTCGGACAATTCTTTTTCTGTACCGACGACTTCAAAGCCCTCAAAATGAAGCTCGCCCTCTATTTATATCAGCACAAAAGAAAGGAAGAACTCGACCTTCTGCTCGAAACTTTCCACATCGATACCGCCCAATATCACCTCCTCAAAGGGCTGAGCGATATGCGACAAAATGATGTAAAAGCAGCTTTCCAACACTTCCGCCTTGCTCTCGATATGGAAGGCAATGACGAATGGGTGCTGAAAACCGTGGGGGCGAACGCATTGAAAACCAAACAATACGAATTGGCAGCCAATTGCTACACCAAACTTTGTGAGTTCCAGCCCCAAAATCGCCAATATGCAATCAATTTTTCGTTGGCGAAAATCTTCGTTAAGCAAACCAAAGAAGCACTTAACAAACTCTATGAGTGGGACTTAACTCTCCCTTCCGACAACCACATCAAACGCATTCTCGCTTGGGCATTGCTCTGCGACGGCAAAGCAGAGAAGGCTTTCAACATCTACGAGAAACTTTCCATAGACCAACCCTTGCCCGACGATTTTCTCAACATGGGTTATGCCCAATGGCTCAACCACAATCCTGCCGCAGCCAAAAGCTATTTTCAACAATGGAAGGTGAAAAATCCCGCAGGCGACCTTGAACAAGAGTTCTCAAACGATGCCTACATGCTCGAAGCCAACGAAATTAGCCACCTCGACACCCTCCTCATGCTCAGCGCAGTAGAAAGCGAATAGGCAAAACGGCTCTTTCCCTTGAAAAGAGCCGTTTTGTCCAACGTTTCACACCAATTTGCTGCGTTTACACTTCGCCTTTTTTGCGTCCATTTTATGCCTATTTTGCGTGCGTTTTGCGCCTATTTTATGCCTATTTTCTGAGGATAGCAAAGCGTTTTTTAACCACTATAACACACTACTACACATACGACTAACCTATACTTACTTGATTTCGGTTTTCCCATTGTGTACCTTTGCAACAGAAATAGCTGACACGGCAAGTAAAAACGTAATAACATTATTATATAATTACATTATAATATATAAGTATGAAAACAAAGCAATTAGATTACGACTATCAACTGACACGGCATTTTACGTTGGGCGAATTTTTACGTTCGGGCAAGGCGGTGCAACTGAACATAAAGAACGAACCCGATGCACACAAGGGGGAGGCGATAACCAATGAAGAGTTGCTCGAAAACTTGCAACGCTTGTGTGAAGAGGTGTTAGAACCTTTGCGACTTCGCTTCGGGCGCATTCTCATCACGAGTGGTTACCGTTGTCGTGAACTCAACAAGGCGGTGGGTGGCGTGTTCAATTCGCAACACCTACGGGGCGAGGCTGCCGATATTTTCGTGTCCTCAACGGAAATGGCTATGCGCTATGCTGAGTTTTTGGAAAAACATACCAACGTGGGACAAATTTTGTTGGAACCCTTAGGACGCAAACACAAACGATGGTTGCATGTGGGGGTTGGTAGGAATTAGTCAGACCCAGTCATACTAGTCAGACTAGTCGGACCGGTCAGACGAGTCCGATGTAGAGAAACAGTAGCTTTGTACTCCCTCCCGACGGAGGGGTTTTAATTATTAACCTTGCTTCGAAATATTCGGAGCCTTAAAACATTTTTTTATTATGAGTTTGAAGTATAAACTTTATCAATTGAAGAACAAGAATGCAAAAACCAAAGACTTTTGGTATGCTCGTGCCGTAACTTCTGGTGTTGTTCGCACCAAGGATTTGGCAACACGCATCAACGACCTTTGTACGGTTACCGAGCCAGATATTTTGGCAGTTATCAGTGCGTTGGTCAAGGAAATGAACTACCAGCTGAAGAACGGCATGCGTGTCCATCTTGATGGTTTTGGTTCGTTCAAGTTGGGCATCGCTTCTACGGGTGCTAAGGAGCTCAAAGAGTTTAACCCACGCGAACAAATCAAGGGTGCGCACGTACTTTTCCGTCCTGAAGTGGTGGTTGGAGCTGGCAACACTCGTCAAAAGAACTTTGTTACAGGTGTGAAACTTGAACAACAAGTAAAGGTGGCAGTGGGCAAAAATGGTGAAAAAAAGCCCAATGGCAATCAGCCTGACCCAGCTCACCCCTAAGCGTCTGACACTGCTCTCCCCAATCGGCAACGGTAGGGGAGTGCCGAGTGGCTTACTCATGGGAAAGCGGTGGCAATATGGTGGTGGCGCACAACGTTTGGAACGCCCTACCTATGCCATTAACTACATTATTAATAACTATCCTTGTCCTTGCGTTGGAAACAGAGTAGCAAGGCGAGGCAAAAACAAAACGATGATGAATAAAGAGAAGTGGAAAATGATTCTTCAGATGGTTCTTTCAGTGCTAACGGCGATTGCCACTACCTTGGGCATGGGGTCGTGCATGTAAGAACGGCTGACAAAAAAACTAAAAACAATTTTAAGGGGGGCGTAAAAAGCTAAAAATCCCCCTTAAAAGTCAAAAACTTTCTCGTCAAAAGCGTTAGATAATCATTAGTAAATCAATTAGTTAGATTAGTTAGGGCTTGCTTCCGCCTTGAAAATCAATGATTTACACGGACGATTACCGACAAAATAGTAGTATAGCGCTGACACATAGGGAGTTATGAACCGACAGAAAAGTAAGATTGGTGCGACAAGTTGGGAAACAAAAAATGATGTGTGCGACATTTTGGGAATAAATCCTGAACGCAGTACCAGCCAAACCTTCGTTCCCACGGATAAAGTTGCGAAAATGAATTGTTTTTCTACTTTTCCCCACCGATTTAGCCTTTCGTTGGTCAAGTGAAGCCTTGTTTTTTGTTTTTCTATGATTTGTCGCAACTCTCTGTAATGCAATTCGTTACGGTGTAGCTGCGACAAATTAGTAATTTTGCGGGAAAGGCCTCATGCGACAAGGGCGACATTTTGGGAAACTTTCGCCCAAAGTGTAGGGAAAGTGGGTGAGTAAAGTTGTGAAAAGGGTGTTTTTAACATTTGTTTTCACTTTTTTGTCGCAGTTTATATATTTATATAATGTGGAGGGGCTAGTTCTCCTAGTTTTTCTAGTTTTCCTAGTTTTCCTAGTTCTCCTAGATTTCCTAGTTTTCCTAGTTTTTCCTAGTTCTCCTAGATTTCCTAGTTCTCCTTAGAATGGCAACCCAATAGCGAGGTGGAAAGCCTGTGCATCTTTGAAGTGCTTTATGTTATACAGGCGGTCTAGTCCTGTTTCGTAAGGCACATGCAGCCCGATACCCCAGTCGATGCGGAGCATGAAGAAACCTATATCGTAGCGTATGCCGACACCTGTACCGAAAGCCAGTTCCTTAAAGAAATTATTGAATTTAAATTGCGAACCTGGACGTCCTTCATCGTGGTGGAGTGTCCACACGTTGCCTGCATCGAGGAAGACGGCACCATAAAGATTGCCTACAAGATGAGGACGATACTCTACGTTAGCTTGGAATTTCACTTCGCCCGTTTGTTCCACATACGAGCGTGTGCTGCGGTCAGATTTGTAGGTTCCAGGACCTATTTCTCTTACGTTGAAGGCTCTGATGCTATTGGCACCGCCTACAAAGAATTGTTCTGTATAAGGAGCAAAGGTGCTATTGCCGTAAGCCCAGACAGCACCAGCATTGGTGTGGAAAACAATGGTAGATTTTGGCGATACTGACCAAATCTTTGTGAAGTCGGTTTCTACTTTTACGAATTGGGCAAATGGGTTCTTAAACATTTGCTTGTTGCGCTCGTTCCACTTTCTGCCTGCTACCATATAGCCTGCTGCAAGGAGGTTAGAGGCTTCGCTAATGGTTGAAATCCAACGGATAGGGTTGGCATAGTTCTTCGGACTTTGGTAAGTGTATTGGAACATCGATTTCGGAATGAATTGGTCGGCCATTGATACTTCCAAATAAGGCACACTGTCGGTAAGTTCGAGGAATTTGTCGGTTACCTTTTGCATGTATTCATAGGTGAGCGAGAAGGGTTTGAAGTGGAACGCATGGCGTTCGTTGGGCATCCAGGTGTAAGCAATTTCGCCTGCCACGACATGGCGTTTAAAATATTGCGCACGATTGATGACGTTGGTCGAAGCCGATAAGATGGTCATAGGCGATTCGTAATATTCCTTTTTCGTGGTTACAGGAACTTGTTCGCCTCGTGCCAAGGCTTCTGCTCGCTTTTTTCGTTCGCGCGCTCGGCGGATACGAGGTGGCGTTTGGAACGGATTGAGGAAACGAGGGAATTGCAAACTGGTTTCCAATCCATATTGATAGTCGTTCACTTTGCCTGTTCCGTTAGGGTCAATGGTGCGCTTTGTCATCCATTCGTAAGCACCATGCAGACGGATATTAAAGAGTTCTGCGCCACGGAAAGCGTTGCGTTTGGTAAGACCGACAATAATTTCAGGACCATATTTGCCCGAAGTTTTTCCTCTTCCGTAGGCTTCGACATAGAAATCGTAAGGTTTATCGAAAAGGAAATCGAGTTTAACATCTAATGTGCGGCACGTATCAGATGTATTTTGTGGTGTAAACGTGATGTTTGACGAGGTGAAAAGTCCTGTCGCATTGAGGCGTTCCATACTTTCTAAATGCTTGTCTTGCACATACATATCACCTTTTCGGAACTGAATATCGTTCGACAAGATGCGCGACCTTAATGGGGGGCGGCGTCCATTGTAGTTAATTGTCCAGTTGCGCGATTGGCGTTGCTGGTGCAATTCCTCCATGAGTTGCTTTTGGAAGTTAATGGTAATGTTGCCGATGTACCATTGTCGGAGTGCTTTGGGGCTGAGCGAGTCGGCCAATTGTAGGCGCATATTGGCTTTGCCGTGTACCTTTGTCGTATCTGCTAAGTAGCTGGCATCGTTGTTTTTATAGAAGTAGAAACCATTGTTTCGTAACAAATGCGTTACCCTTTGTCGCTCCTTTTCCAAGAAAGCCACATCGAAAGGTACGCCACGTTTGACAATTGCGTTGGCAGAATCTTTCTCAATGAGCGTGTCTTGAATGGCTAAAAAGTTGGTATAGCGCAGGGAATCAATCGTCCACAGGTGTCCCATATTGACTGCATATTTGATTTTCATCTTCTTTGGGTTCTTCTGTGGTACCAACTCGTGCGTGATTTTTCCATCGAAATAGCCACGTTTGTTTAATAAACCTTTGCCCACCGTGGCATGTAAATCGGGCGAAATGGTAGACATTGTGATAGGACGTGAGCCGAAAACTTTCACCAACCATTTGCTAAATTTAGCGGTGTCGGGCGAAAAGGCATTCCAAATCCACAGACCGACAGGGAAAGGCGATTTCAGCGACGGACTACCGAAGAGCGAACCATTAGGTTTGGTAGCCAAAACGATATCGAGTTCTTCTTGTGTAGCGTTAAAATGGTCGCCTTTTTGATAGTTTGTATATTTGGTTTTTTCCATTCCCGTGTACAATTGTTCGCCGTCGGGTAAAGCACTTGTCGTACTACATGCTGCAAGAGCTACGCCTATGAACCACAGAACGATAGCCGCCATGAGGAGGTTGCTTATTTTATGGTGAGTTTTCATTTTATTCATTGACAAAATTGATGAGTGAATCACGTTTTTGTGGGACTTCCTTGTCTTTTTTGAAATGGAAAATATCCTTGAACTTTTGCAATTTTCTTCGCCACATGAAACCGAAACCAAACTCGCTTTGGTTGCCTTCCAACCAGTCGTAAGCCTCACGCTCATAGTAAAGTTTGAGGTATTGGGTTTCTTTTTTGTTCAAACGATATTCCAATGAGAAGTTATCGAAGAAAGCTCCGTTCTGTTCCGACATTTGCGACCCCGTAGAAACACGGCCGCCTATGATGATTCGTAGACGATTGTCCCACAAACGTTTCGAGAATTTAAAGGTATAGTCGGTGTGCAAACTACCTGTTGCATCGGCAGCACTTTCCATGTTGGCTGTGAGATTGACACCCATCGAACTGAGCGCACGCCCTGTGATGCTGTTTACTTGATTTTGCAAGAAGCCCATCAAGGCAGAGTTCATGGCTGCGTTGGCAGTTGCGCCGTTTTCTCCATCGAAATAAATGCCCGATGCAAGCATGGTTACGGCGAGTTTCGAACGTTCCTCAAGACTTTTGGTCTTCAATAAGTTTTGCATTTCTTGGTCTTCAGGTGCATCAATGATGAATTCTACACCAGGATTTGGGAACTTCTTGGTCAGACTCACACCTGTTTCGAAATCGACTAATCGTCCGCTTCCTGTACCGTCAGACACGGTAGATTTCACATGTTCCGTTGCCTTTATATTTAAGGTAGGCTCTGACGGATTGCCAGTAAACTCAACGTAACTTCCAGGTTGGATTTCGAAAGTTCGAAGCGGAATGATAGGCAACGAATATTTCATTTTTCCTTCGCCAATGGTGTAACGTCCACGCATTCTTGCGCCGTTGGTAGGGTCGTAAGCCATCTTAAATGTTCCGCCACCGATAAGGTCTACATAGTTGGTACGCTCTGGATTGAGGATACAAGTGGCGTGGGTTTGGTCTTCCACATCAATGTCAAGATTCATGCTAAATCCTTGAATGTCGGGACGTTTCACCACTGTGGTGGTCGTGTCATTGAGATTGGTGAAAGTAACCAAATCTTCTAATTCGGTGTCGGTAGTCAGTTGCGCATCACGCATCATGTAAGTAACATCGGTTGTGCCCAATACGTTCAGTTTTCCGTCTAAGTGCAGTGCCGAAAGCAGTCCTTTGATGCGTCCATCGAAATCGATAAAGGCCTTGCCATAAAGTTCGGAACGTAGATTTTCTTTGCTATTGATAATCAAGAAATTGCGTGTGCGGAGTTGTAAATCGGTTGCGATGCGGTCGAAGTTGGCAAAATCTAAGTAGCCTTGCACGTTGAGCGGCTGATTATTATTGGCAAAAACTTCAAAGTTTTCAAATTCTATTCGACTGTTCTTTATCAGCACAGGGTCGTTGGCAAAGCGCATTTCGAAGCCGTAAGGTTCGCTAAAGACGTAAGACGAGTCGAGATACATTTCGCCATTGATGTCCAATTGGTTGAGCGGTCCTTGAATGTCCAGCGTACCTTCGCCCGTACCACGCAAGCCCACAATGCGGTCAGGAATAAAGCCATTGATGTAGTTCAATGGGAATTTGTTCATGTTAAATTCGGCATCGAGGCTGCCTTTGCCCACATTACTGTAAGTACCTTTGAGCGTTCCCACTTCGTTTCCGTCTTTTGAGATAATGGCATCAATGTAATGTGAGTCGTCGCCCTTCGGCATATAGACAAATTCGGCACCTAAATTGCCCATCTTGTTCATTTCGTACACCATATTATTAATGCGCATATCGCTCGAAATAGACAGGTCTTGCGTGGTTTGAACAACGTGGTAGTCGCCATTCAGCTCGCCCGAAAGTTTAGGAGCAAACGGCAAAACATCCATGAGTTCTTTCAATTCAAATTTATGAACCGACACAGTGAAGTCCTGTAATGCCGTAGAATCCTCGTCGTCGGTGTAGAGATGCAAACCTGCTCCGTCAGAAGCATTGAGTTTCATGTCGGCCGATAAGTGTTTGTCGCGCCCAATATAAAGGTAATTAGGTTGATTTACAGTGAAATTTTTGTAGCCCAACACTGCTTTTGCCGACGTTAAGCTAAGGTTAATGCCGTCGCCCTTCATGGCTGCTTCGGCTGCTAATGCTAATGCGGTTTTATCATTCATATCGTTGATAATCAACGAAGTATTGACTCCTCGTTCGAAGAAGTTGCCTTGTAAAAATCCTTTGTAAGGGTATTTGTTTTGACCATTGTTCAGAATTTGCATGGCATAGTTCAATCCTGTGGCATTGGTAGTCAAATCAATGAGCATCGAATCGACTTGTACATCGTTGTAAGCCAACGAATCGACAAAGATATTTCCGTTCAATCCACGGCTTGGCGACGAGGTTAAATCAATGTCGGCCGATTTAAAGCTATAGCCTTGTTGCTCAAGGATTTTGCTAAACAAATTGCCTTCGCCACTTTTCAGCTTCAAATGTCCTATTGGGAGTTGGGCTTGGAGCAAAGATTGGTCGATGCGTTTGTTCTCAATTTGCTTACCAAGGTCGGTTGAAATGCGTTGTCCTTGTTTCAAAACGTGCTGATAACTTCCTTGCCATTCGGTATTTAGCACGAAATCACCACTATTTATAACGGCTCGTGTTGTGTCTTTTCTGCTTAGCACATCGAGCGTAACATCGCCAGGTGCATAATGTTCGTTAGCGGTTTGCACTTGTAAATTGCCCAATATACCACGCATTTTGAGATTATCGGCTCCATCGGTTTCAAATTCTATGTTGGTTGAGAAGTTTGAAACAAATGGTTTGTCCACAATGCCTAATTGGTAAAGGTCGGCACACTGTACGTTTCCGTTGGTGCTACCTGCCAAATATTTTCCCTTCATATCGGCATTAATGTTCAAATCGCCTGCAAATAAAGCGATTATATCTTTGCCACGATGCTCATTAATGCGGAGTTTTCCCAAATATCCTTCCACTTTGTAGGTGTCTTTCATGTTCGAATGGAAATGAATATTGGCATCTGTTTTCACCACATATTGCTTGTCCATAACACCCAAAGCCTTGAGATTGGCGTAGTCTAAATTTCCTTTTAAATGGGTGTCAAGCTGTTTCCCAATCATATTTACCACCACATCAAAGTCGCCTGCAATGAGTTTTTTCGTTCCGTGGCGTTCCTCGCTCGTCAAAGAGAAATGGCGAACAGGACCTTTTATAAAATGGTAGTCCTTCAAATTTGACTTCACATTTACATCAGCCCATGTTGAAACCACCCATGGGTCTTTCATCACGCCAAGGCGTTTCAAGTCGATGCGGCGCAGCCACCCTCGCAGACGACCGTCAATGGCTTTGTCGGAGAGTTTCCCACGATAAGTGAAATTACCCCCAATCATTTTGTTTGTGCTGACGATATGCGCATTGGCGATGCCGCTGTTGAGCGAGATGTCGCCTCCAAAACCATCTAAAACATATTTTCCAAAAGCAAATTTCCCAATATTGAGTTTCAAACGTAGTGCCGATTTTGGATTGAGGAAGTCGGTTCCGTGTCCACTCATCACGATAGTTCCCGTGAAAGGCTTGATGTCTTCGTTAGGAACAAAGTGGTTGATGTGGAAGTTATTGGCACGAGCTGTTAATGCGTAAACGTCATTAGCAGTGTTGTAACTTCCTTTGGCGTAGATGTTTCCGCCACTTTCTTTTAAGAATACATTCCCAAAATATTGTTTTCCTCGTGCATTTACTTTCGCATCGAACGCCATGTTGCGTGGCAAGTTGAAGGTCTTTGCGGTCTTTGCTGGCAACATTTTTTTGATGAAACCTAAGTCTTGCGCTTTGCCTCGTACGGCAAGATTGGCACGGAGCAGCGCCGTTTCTTGGAAATTGGCAATGGTTCCATTTGTCGTTATGTCGAAATGGGTAGGCATTGCCGTGTGTAACTTTGTGAAAGTCAATGCCTTCATGTTTCCTTCCACCTTTCCATTGAGCATAATTGGCTGCGACGGAAGGGCATTCATGACACGTTTTGGAACACTGGTAAGGAACGCATGGAGGTCGTTTTTATGCGTAAATCCGTCTAAATTTATTTTGAATTTCCCAGGATTTTTGTCGGCAAAAGCGTTCAAATCCATGATGAAATTGCCTCGAAGTTCGGTGTTAGGCATGCGCAAATAGAGCGGTGTGAGGTAGAAACGATTAGCGTCCAACCTGAAATTCGTCCGTAAATCGTTCACAATTAGTCCACTTTTTTCCTTGAAATTGGCGGTTCTGATGTTGGCAGCAATCCCTGTTGAGTCGTAAGCAAACGAATCTACACCGAGGTTCAAGTCTGTCATGCTGATATGCGCAGCGTCAAATCCCTGCTTTGCTCGTTTCTGGTACATCATATCGTAGGTGAGCATCCCGCTTTGCCAGTTAAGACTTTGCACCCGATATGATTTTTTAAGTAAGTCGATATTTGTTTTTGTGAGAGCTGCTCTTCCAAATTTTGCGCCCACCACCATGGTGTCGCCAGGCATGTGTAGTTTCAACGCCGTATTATAAAGGTTGAGTTTTTCAACATTAATCTTCCACAAAGTTTCCTTTTTCGTTGTGTCCTTCGGCATGGTGTCGTTGAGGGCAATATCCAAAAAGCCATCAGCCATTTCCGCACTATTGAGTATCGCTGCCGAATTGTTCAAGTCGATGCCGTGTGCCGTGAGTTGAAGCCGTTGTAAATCGCCCCGAATTTGCAAGTCGCCAATATAGTCCATTGTATTGGCTTTCAGATTCTTAAAGGTTAATTTATCGATTTCAACTTGGTTTGAAAACAGCGGAATGAGTTGCACATCGACCAACAATTCCTTCACGTCTGCCACTGTGTCTTTTCGTTGCGGAATGGAATCGTTGGGGCGCAACATCTTGAAGCCCTCGAGTTTCAAGTCGAGCGGAAAACTCAAACTTACATGTTCGAGCGATATTTCAAGTCCTGTTTTTTCAGAAGCATAGTTGGCAACCTGCTTTACCGCCCAGTTTTGCACCGGTGGAAAATAAAGCAATACCAACAAAATTATAAATAGCAAAATGGGTGCTAACACTATGGCTATCAACCATTTCATAGATTTTCGCATTTGCATGAGCCATTCCCCTTCATTCGGGCGGTTTAGTTCTTTTTGCAAAGATAACAAAAAAAAAGCCCTCAACCAAGTGTTGTGGGCTTTTTTTGTTGTGGGGGAGTGGGAAGTGTTAGAAATTAGTACTTATTATTCTGCAAATTATTTCAGCAGCAACAAAGTAATCTATTTTGTATGGCTAAAACAAAATCAAGTAGTTTTGTTTTCATTTCACATTAGCTTTCCGCTGCATGGTAAGAGCTGCGCACCAACGGACCACTCACCACATGTTTAAAGCCTTTTTCTAACGCAATGCGCTTGTATTCGGCAAACTGCTTTGGCGTAATGTAAGCCGCTACGGGCAAATGCTTTGAGGTAGGTTGCAGATATTGTCCTAAGGTAAGGCGTTTGCAACCCACAGCCAATATATCGTCCATGGTTTCAAGGATTTCTTCGTGGGTTTCGCCCAGTCCTAACATGAATCCAGTCTTGGCTTCCACACCGCAACGGACTATCTCTGCCAACACTTCAAGACTTCTATCGTATTGAGCCACAGAGCGTACCGAAGGCGTAAGGCGGCGAACAGTTTCCATATTGTGTCCACAAACATGGGGCTTGGTTGCCAAAACTTTCTGAATAAGTTCCGCCTTGCCCATGAAATCAGGAATTAAAAGTTCGATTTTTATATCGGGATTTTCCTTCTGAACGGCTTCAACCGTCTTCACCCAATGGTCGGCTCCATAGTCGGGAAGGTCGTCGCGGTCTACGGAGGTGAGGACTGCATAGCGCAAATTCAATGCTTTTATTGATGCTGCAACGTTCTGTGGTTCAGCTTCGTTCAATGGTTTTGGACGACCGCTCAAGGTGTTACAGAAACGACACTTGCGTGTACAAATCTCGCCACCTATCATCAAGGTTGCCGTGCGTGCTGCCCAACATTCGTTGCGGTTAGGGCATAGTCCGCTCGTACAAATGGTATTCAGATGGTGTCGTGCCAAAATGCCTGCCGTTTCGCCCTGACTCTTCTTCGATTTGAGGTCTATTTTCAACCATTCGGGCTTCATCAGATGGGGTTCACGACCGAAAAGAAGGCGGAGGAACTGTGCTACGGTGAAATTGCGAATTATATTGCCCAACTCAACTCCTTGCAAACGCTCGCCAACTGCCTCACGAGTGAACTCAGAACCACGTACCAAATCGAGAAACTCTCTGTCTAAATCGCCCGAAAGAAAGTAGTCGCCTATGAGGTTAATATTCTGTATCACATTGTTTTTCAATTCAATATGAGCCTGAATGGTGCCTACATCGGCAAAGCGTTTTTGGCGCACTTCGGTGTATTTCGGATTTTTTCCGTAGACAAAATCATCGGAAGCCAACTCGATTTCTATCTTTTCTATTTCACGCATATCGTCGGCTGTCAATTCCAAAACTTCGTCGCCACACATGTATTTGCGAACGTAAGCCATGAAAGCCTCAATATCTAAGTCGGTGAAGTTTCCCACATTTGTAACTCGTTGGCTCACTGAGGCAACACCTTTACTTTGCAATTTTTCTTTCCCAGGTGTCAATGCGTTCGAAAGGTGTTCCAATTGGGTGCTGAAAAGCAACGAATTGTGCAACACGCTGCGGCCTTTTAATTTATAAAACGCACTGCCTGCCACCTTTTTTCCTTCGACCAAAATGTCGTTTCTGCCCGAAAGCGAGGCGTCTATGTCAAGACTTCTCAATACGTTGGCAATGCCTTGCATGTATTCAACGAACGCTGTATTGACGTTTTCGGCAAACGAAATATACGAAAACTGCATGCAACCTAAGTCGGAATAGATGCAACCGCCACCACTCTTGCGGCGATAGATATGCACTCCGTTTTGCTTACAATATTCAACATTTACTTCGTTCTCTATCAATTGGTTACGTCCGAGCATCACGGTTGGTTCAACACGCCACACCATGAAGTAGTCGTCATCTTTGTAAGTGCGAGCAACATACTCTTCAACAGCAAAAAAGAAAGGCAGTTGGAAGGCTTTTTCTCGCTCGGGAATAATAATATATTTCATTGTTTTAGACTTAATTTTTCAGCAAGGCGACAGTTTCCTCTCACCTTTATAATATATAGTACCGACAAAATCGGGCTTGCAAATATACAAAAATATTTGCGTTTGAGCGTGGAAGAAGCACAAATAATTTGCTATTGGACATAGATAGGGTAAAATTGTATGCCCAATGCTCCTGCAATTTCTTGTGCAAAGAAAATTTATTTTCCTTTGTAGGGGCGTGATTTATCACGTTCCTAACAATCTGCGTATGGTTTGCTTATTAGGAACGTGATAAATCACGCCCCTACGCATTGCCAAACGAGTGCAGCTATATCTTCTACAAAGTTATTAAAAAAATTTCATACACTCGTACAATTTTCGTACTTTTGCATGATAACTGCAATTGAAACAAAACATGAAACGCTACAATCGAGGAGAAGCTCAACAGAAAATGAATGAATTGGCGCAGCAAAATCGCCCATTTGTCTTCATTATCAGCTACAACCAAGAGAATGTTTACATCGAGGAAACGACTCATATCGACCCGAATGAGGCGTTGTTTGCCTTCCCAAAATTCAACAATATTCCTCACAACGCTGTGCCAAATCTTGACCCTGTGGAATGGAAAGTGGAGGTTCCCAACCGACAAACTTACGAAAAAAGCATTGAACACATCAAGCAAAATCAACGAGCAGGCAACTCGTATTTGGCGAATTTGACGTGCCGTGTACCCATAGAAACCAATCTTTCGCTGCGCGACATCTTCCTCCGTTCCGATGCAATGTATCGTTGTTATGTGAAGGACGAATTTGTTTGTTTCTCGCCCGAAATATTTGTGCGCATCGACAACCACACCATTCGTTCCTTCCCCATGAAAGGAACCATTAGCGCAACCCTCCCCGATGCTGAAAATCAATTGCTTAGCAATGCCAAAGAGGCTGCCGAACACGCTACGATTGTAGACCTTATTCGCAACGACCTCAGCATTGTGGCTAACCAAGTGAGGGTGGAAAAATATCGTTACATCGACCGATTGACGACAAATAAAGGAGAAATCCTACAAACAAGTTCGGAAATTGCAGGCAACATTCTCCCCGAATATCAAAACCATATTGGCGATTTGCTCTTTGCGCTTCTGCCAGCTGGCTCTATCACGGGCGCTCCAAAGCCTCGCACCATGCAGATTATCGAAGAGGCAGAGGGCTACAATCGTGATTTCTACACAGGGGTGATGGGTCATTATGCTGACGGAACGCTCGACAGTGCAGTTATGATTCGCTTCATCGACACCGACCACCAACACCTTTATTATAAGGCGGGGGGCGGCATTACGGCTCAAAGCAACAACGACGACGAATACAACGAGGTCGTTGCAAAGGTGTATCTGCCCATCATTAACTAGGGAAACTAGGAGAACTAGGAGAACTAGGAGAACTAGGAGAACTAGGAAAACTAGGAATCCTAGGAAAACTAGGAATCCTAGAAAAAAACCTAGCCCCTCAACTTAAAAAAATCAAAACAATGCCCAAATTTATAGAAACCATCTGCGTGCTGAATGGTGAAATTCAGAATTTCGACCGCCACCTTGCACGCATTAGAGCCACCCAAGAAAAACATTTTGGACGCTCCATGCTCATTCCGACCGACCCTATTCGCGCGCTCGCAGCCACCTCCGTGGGACGAGCAAAACTGCGTTTCACTTATGACGCAATGGTAATTTACGACATAGAAATCACACCTTATAATATAAGACACGTTGAAAAACTCCGTCTTGTACATGACAATGCCATTCTTTATCAAGAGAAAAGCGAAGACCGCAGCGCACTTCAACGACTACACGAAGGCACATCGGCTAACGAGGAAATCATCATCGTCAAACAGGGCTACCTCACCGATACATCATACACCAACATTGCGCTTTACGATGGCACCCAATGGGTTACGCCCACCACCCCCCTACTGGCGGGAACACGCCGTGCCGCCCTCATTGCACAAGGAAAACTCACCGAACGCCCCATTCGTGAAACCGATTTACCGCAATATGAAAAAATTTCACTCATCAATGCCATGATGGATTTAGGCGAAATGGTCATTCCGATGCAACAAGTGAAATGAAAAGTAGCTGCAAATAAACGTGAAAATTGGAAGTCGTACACAAGACGTCAGTAGACCCTCATTTGAAACCGCCTATTTTGCCACGAAAAACAATCGGTTTTGAAACGCAAAATAGGCGGTTTTTAGTTTTTATGGTACTTACCTCCGCAATCATTGTGGCGAAAATAAGGCTTCTTAGGCGCATCGACAAAAAGGAAAACCATCGCTGCCAAGGCTTCCACAGGCTGCATATTACCACGAGGACAGGCTTTTATCAACTTTATTTCCTTTTTTCGGTGAAAATCATTACCTTTGTAGCACGATACAAAAATAAAAAGCATGATGACAATATATCCAAAACTTATCACCGACGCATTGGAAAAGGTGATGTACGCTGGAACAAAGAAAAACTTAATCGAGAGCGAAATGCTCGTCGACGATATACGCATTGAGGACAAGAAAGTTACTTTCACCTTGCTCTTCCCACGCGAAACCGACCCATTCCTCAAGTCTACGCTCAAAGCAGCCGAGGCGCAAATACATTATTCGGTAGGAAAAGATGTGGAAGTGGTGATAAAAACCGAATTTAAAACCGCTCCACGCCCTGAAGTAGGCAAACTTTTGCCACAAGTGAAAAACGTCATTGCTGTGAGTTCGGGCAAAGGTGGTGTAGGAAAAAGCACCGTTTCAGCCAATCTTGCCATCGCTTTGGCACGTTTGGGCTACAAAGTGGGTCTCCTTGACACCGATGTTTTTGGTCCCAGCATGCCCAAAATGTTTGGCGTGGAGGACGCTCGTCCGTTCGCAGTGGAGAAAGAAGGGCGACAACTCATCGAGCCGATTGAAAAGTACGGTGTAAAACTCCTTTCTGTGGGCTTCTTTGTCAATCCCGAAACGGCAACTTTGTGGCGTGGCAGCATGGCGTGCAACGCACTAAAACAGCTCATTGCCGATGGCGATTGGGGCGATTTAGACTACTTTATTCTCGATACCCCTCCTGGCACAAGCGATATTCACCTCACACTCTTGCAAACCCTCGCCATAACGGGGGCGGTCATCGTTTCAACTCCGCAAAATGTGGCGTTGGCTGATGCACGCAAGGGAATAGATATGTACAGAAACGAAAAAGTAAACGTGCCAATCCTCGGTTTGGTAGAGAACATGGCATGGTTCACACCTGCCGAACTCCCTCACAACAAGTACTATATCTTTGGAAAAGAAGGTTGCAAACGATTGGCAGAAGAAATGAATTGTCCGCTTTTGGCACAAATTCCATTGGTACAAGGCATCTGCGAAAATGGCGATAAAGGCACCCCTTCGGCGGTAAACATCGACAGCGTAACAGGACAAGCATTCATCAACCTTGCCCAAGCCGTTATCACCACTGTCAATAGGCGCAACAAAGAGAAAGCACCCACCAAGATTGTCAAAGTGGATTAGGCGCAAACAAGGCTCACAAAACCTTATTTAGTAAATGTCTAAACAGCGTTTCTTTCATAAAAATGTTGTGATTTTTTGCACATAATGTCAGTTTTTTTTGTATATTTGCGGTACAAAATCAAGATAATTGGATTTGTTCCAAATTTCAGGAGGATAATATTCGCAGGTAAAAAGAACAAGAAATATTATTATTTAATAAAAACAAAAACATTATGAAGAAGACATTTATTTGTACCGTATGTGGTTACATGCACAAAGGAGAAGAAGCACCAGCAGAATGCCCAGTTTGCCACGTTAAAGCAGAGAAGTTTAAAGAATTTAATGGTGCCGCTTTGAAAGGAACAAAGACCGAAGCCAACCTCAAAGCAGCCTTTGCAGGTGAAAGCCAAGCACGCATGAAGTACGACTACTATGCTGGTAAGGCACGCAAAGAAGGCTACGAACAGATTGCAGCACTCTTCGAAGAAACGGCAATCAACGAACGTATGCACGCCAAAATATGGTTCAAACTTTTGCACGATGCTGACGTTCCTACCACAACACAAAACCTTGAAGACGCTGCAAACGGCGAAAACTACGAATGGACAGACATGTATGAAACCATGGCAAAGGAAGCTATGGACGAAGGTTTCCCTGAATTGGCTGTTAAATTCCGTACCGTTGGTGCTATCGAAAAGAAACACGAGGAACGCTATCGCAAACTCTTGAAGAACATAGAGGACAAGATGGTATTCTCAAAAGATGGTTCAGCCATTTGGCAATGCCGCCAATGCGGACACATCGTTGTTGGAAAGCAAGCTCCAGAGGTATGCCCTGTATGCGCACACCCACAAAGCTACTTCCAAGTGAAGGCAGAAAATTATTGATACATTTGATTCATTGAACAAATGATTTCATTTTTTTTAGGATTAATTAGTTAAGGAGGGCGAGGCATTGTGAAATGCTTCGCCTTTTTTTATGGTGGGTTCTAAAAATTACCACCGTAATATATTGCTTTAAATAATGTGTTACTTTCTTGCCTGTGGCTACGTCAGTGAGGTTAAGATTAGAAACTTTTACTTTTACCTTTTTTGAAAGCAACTTTGTTGGTTACCATTTGTACGTGGTTTGCTTCGTCAGTTACGATGATTGCAACGTTGTAATTGTCTTCTGGCAAAGTTTCTTTGGTAACAATATTCTCGTTGAAAACTGTATTCAACAAGCCAATATACTTGCCAACATACTTGCCTTTATCCGTACCTTTATCGTAAGTTTCCATTTGATAGCCTTCGCCATTAACAGCCTTCATTGTAACAACAATCGATTCGATTTTTGCAGGTGCCTTGATAGCACATTTCAAATGTATGCCTTGACCAATTATGGCTGTGCCTTCATGACCCATTTCTACGTTTGTGATTTCGATTCCTTCATCTTCTTCGTCTTTATTGCATGAAGTCATAGTGAAAGCGAATACACTCAATAGGGCAATTGCGCCCATTAAAAATTTTGTTTTCATTTTGTTTAATTATTTGTGGGACAAATGTTTGCCCCGAGTTTATAAATGTTTGTATTTGTTTTTTTACCATGCAAATATTTTGCTATCTATCTGCAAAGGTAACCAAATTTTTAGACTATTTGAAATGATAACAATTATTATCGTCTTGATTAACAACTGTTAGTCTGCGAAGCCAAATTTGTAGTGAGCAAGTAGGGAATATTTTTTATAAGTCCATGAAGCGGAAATAATTTCATTCCACTTTTGTATTTGCAACGATAATGGCACAATGGAATTTTGTAGGGGCGTGATTTATCACGTTCCTCTCAGCAAAGATTGTTTGTTTGGTGTTAGGAACGTGATACGAGTTGTTGAGCAAAGCGAAAAAATCACGCCCCTACGCTGACTTGCTGACTACAATTTCCCCTCACAAAAGTGCATTTCTGACAAATCTGCCCAGCCAAAATCTTTCAATTCACGCAAGAAAAGGTGGGCGCACATAGCTGCATCATCGCCTGCTCGGTGGTGCTGACCATAGGGAATTTCGAACTTTTGGCACAGAAATTCTAATTTGTTGCACTCGAAATCGTATATTTTTCGGGCAGCACGCAGCGAGCAATAATAGGTTATTTCGGGTGTTTTCAGTCCATAAAAGGCTAACGAACGGCGTATGCAACCCATATCGAACCCTGCATTGTGGGCGACAAGAATGGGACAATCTGCCAAATAGGTCATAATTTCGTTCCACACTTGAGGAAATTCAGGCGCATGGGCGGTATCTTTTGCCGTAATCCCATGCACACGCGTGTTCCAATAGTTGTACGCATTGCCTTCGGGGCGCACCAACCACGACCGTGTTTCCACCACCTTTCCACCTTTGACAATACTGATTCCTGCTTCGCAAATGGCTGCTTGGGCGTTGCTGGCGGTTTCAAAATCGATGGCTATAAAATTTATATCGTGCATTTTCTGTCTGTTTTTAATTCAATCACTTTTATTAAAAAATTATTATTTGATGCTTGCATTTGCAGTTTCCAAGAACAAAGAAACATTGTGTTCTTTTTCAAAGTGCAATTTCTTGCCACGAGCATGTACAAATGTCGTAATGTGTCAATGGATAAGGCTTGCCATAGAGCAAAAAAAGTGGCGACCCTCTCAGGCCACCGCTTCAAATCTTCAATAGGTATTAGTGAATTTAAGGTAAAAAAGATTGTTTTCAGGATAACGACAACAAAGATATGCAGAATAGTTGATTTCTCCAAATCTTTTTATTGGTTTTTTTTTGAATTTTTATTGTGTTCGAAAACAATTTTTGAGTACAGCAAAAACCTTCTTTTCTAAGTGCAATTTCTCGCCACGAGCATGTACAAATACGAGAGGAATAGTTTTTTTCCTAGTCTTTCTAGTTTTTCCTAGTTTTCCTAGTTTTTCTAGTTCTCCTAGTTTTCCTAGTTCTCCTAGTTTTCCTAGTTCTCCTAGTTTTCCTAGTTCTCCCAGTTCTCCTAGTTTTCCTAGTCTTCCTAGTTTTCCTAGTTTTCCTAGTTCTCCCAGTTTTCCTACTCCCAATTGCTTTTTCTTGTCCTTAAGAAAGCTCCTTTGCTTTGTAATTTTCTTGAAATTTGTCGGTTTCGATGTAGATGTATATTTTATAATGTGGAAACTGACTTCTTATTTTTCGCTCTATATCGTTGATGATTTCATGAACGTTATGCTCTTGTTCGACTTTGATTTCTACTTTTGCCGTGAGCAATATTTCTTCTGGACTGAGGTGAATGGTTTTGATATCGATAAGTCGTTGTATTTCGTTTCTGCTGAAGGCGTTACGGAATATAGCTTCATCGGCTTCTGTTGCACTTTCCCCCACGATAAGACTGTAAAATTCGCGTGCTAAAAAGAGGGCAGCAAGGCAGAGGAGAATGCCAATGAGTAATCCGCTGAAGGCATCGAAGAATGGATTTCCTGTGAAATGGCTCAGGGCAGTGCCTGAAATCGCCAATAAAAGTCCGATGACGGCGCAAGTATCTTCGGCGAAAATGATGAGAATTTCGCTATGGCGACTTTCTTTTAAGAACGTGTAGAGGGGCAGTTTCTCGTGGTTGAGTTCATGAATTTCTTTGAATGCTACCCGCAATGAAAAGCTTTCCACGATGAGTCCGAAGGCAAGAATAGCGAGGACGAGTTCTGTATTTTCTATGCTATGCCCTGGGTGGAATAGTTTTTCGGCTGCTTCCATAATCCCCAATGCGCCACCACCGAAGAAGAGCATCATGGCAACAATGGTGCTGAAAAAGTATTTTGCACGTGCTTCTCCAAATGGGTGTATCTTTGTGGCAGCATGTTTTGCACGGTTGTTGCCGATGAGCAGCAGAATTTGGTTGCCGCAATCTACAACGCTGTGGATAGACTCGTTGAGCATGGCGGCTGAACCCGATAGGGTGTAGCCTACAAATTTTGAAATGGCTACGAGAATGTTTGCGCCTAAGGCTGCGATGACACTTTTCATGCCACCTTTGTTGGTTTTCTTTTCTGACATATTTGGGCTATTTTATAGCACTTTTGATTGTAAGGGGGCGGGGTAGGGGTAAAAAAAGGAAAACGCATTCGGGCTAGTCGGACTTGTCGGACTTGTCGGACTAGTTAGACTAGTTAGACTAGTCTGAGCTTGATAGGGTTAAAAAAAAACGGGGAAGACACATTGTTAAATGGTTCTTTCCCGCCTATTTTAAGTTTGATATAGTCTGCTTCTTATTCTTCTACTACGACGAAATCGTCTTTTGTTACTCCGCAAAGTGGGCAAACCCAATCTTCTGGAATATCTTCGAAAGCTGTACCTGGAGCGATACCACCATCAGGGTCGCCTACTTCTGGGTCATAAACGTAACCACATGTTTCGCATTCATATTTTTTCATAATGTTCTTTTTTAAAATTTTTATTTGCTTTTTAAGTACTACAAAGGTAGTAGAAAAGTGTAAGTTTTACAAATTATCTTTGTTAATATTTGTTATAACTGCTTTTTTGCGCGGTTTGCGGTGTCGGACTTGTTGGACTTATTGGACTTGTCAGACTTGTCAGACCCGTCAGATTATTCCCAAACGAAAGTGAAATTCTTTTCGCAAGTGAGGGTATTGCCTACATAGCAGCCTTTGTGGGCAAAGGTTTCCAACTTTTTGCGAAGACTTTCGTCTACACCTTTGACGTGAAATTCGATGTTTATCTTTGTAACTGTCATGGTTGCAGGGTCTTCAACGATTTCGCCTACCACTGCATACGCACCTGTGAGGTCGATGTTTTCTCTTGCAGCACGCATGGAAATAGTTGTCAGCGAGCATGCTGCCAACGATTGTGCCATGATGTCTACTGGTGTGGCATATTCGCCTAAGCCGCCTGATTCCTTACCTGGGTCGGTTGAAAGTGTTTGTCCTGACTTTTCGTATGTTGCTTCCATGCGGTATTTACCGACACTTTTTACGATTGATTTTTCCATTGTTTTCTTTTTTTATTGATTTGTTATTCTGATTTTTTTACGCTTTTATGTACGAACGTGAAGACTTTGTTCTTTCAACAAATAGCATTCCTTTCGTTCATGGTTGCAAATATATTGAAATAATTCCAATAATCAAAGAAAGAGTCGCCCAATTTGAAAAACAATCGCACTTATTATCCATGCCACGGTGGTGGTATAGAGGCCTAAAAAGAGTGCCCATTTCCAACTTCCTGTTTCTCCTTTGATGGCTGCAATGGTGGCTACGCAAGGGAAATAGAGCAAGACGAAGAGCAGAAAACTATAGGCGGTGAGGGTTGCCAGTGGTCGTGCTTGGTCGTAAGAGATATTGTTTCGTGTGGCAATATCTTTTGTTAATTGTTGTTGGAACAGATTATATTTTCCCCCTTCGTTGTTGTATTCTGTATCATTGTTGAAGGAATCGTTGTTGGCATAGAGTACGCCCATGGTGGAAGCGACAATTTCTTTTGCGCCTGTGCCAGCCAAAAGTCCTACATCTAATCGCCAATCGAAGCCTTGCGCACGGAAAAGGGGTTCTATGGTCTTGCCAATTCTTCCTATATAGCTTTGTTCTTGCTGCTGTTGTGGGGTCATTTTAGGGTCGTCAGCCATTGGAAAATAGCCTAATGCCCAGACGATGATTGATGCAACGAGAATGATTCCTCCCATTTTTTTGAGATATTGTTTTCCTTTTTCCCATGTATGTCGCCCAATGGCCTTCCATGTTGGAAAGCGATAGGGTGGGAGTTCCATAACGAAAGGTGTGTCTTCGCCTTTTACAATGGTTTTCGAGAACAATCGTGCCAATAGGATTGCCATGATGATACCTATTATATATAAGGACAACATCACCCACGAGCGGTATTCAGCGGCAAAGAATGCGCCCGTCATCATGATGTAAATAGGGAGTCGTGCCGAGCAACTCATCATTGGCAATACTAACATGGTGATGAGCCGTGAGCGTCTGCTTTCGATGGTTCGGGTTGCCATAATGGCAGGCACGTTGCAACCGAAGCCCATAATGAGTGGTATGAACGATTTTCCGTGCAGTCCCATTTTGTGCATCAGTCTGTCCATGATGAAAGCAGCGCGCGCCATGTAGCCGCAGTCTTCCATGTAGGATATGAAAAAGTAGAGAATGAGGATTTGCGGTAGGAAAACAATGACCGCTCCCACGCCTGCAATGGCTCCGTCTACTATCATTGCCTTCACAGGACCATCGGGTAGAAGGTTGCTCACCATTTGCGAAAGTTGGGCTATGCCCATGTCTATCCAGTCCATCGGATATTGTCCGAGTGTGAACGTGGTTGTAAACATGATGTAAAGGAAGAGGAAGAAGAGCGGAAAACCTAAGTATTTGTGTGTTAATAAGTTGTCCACCGCATGCGTCATGCTGTAAACATCTTTTGCCTTGCCTTCTCGGTAGCCTGCTTCTTTGAGTGCGCCATGTATAAATCCATACTTTGCGTCCATGATAGCCGTTTCGCTGTCCTTCAAAGTTTCTTCTTTCACTCGTTTGGCAGTTTCGTCTCGGTGGTTGAAAATCTCGTTTGCATCGGGGAAAGTTTCCACCAATTCACGCGTTTGTCGGTCGTTTTCCAATAGTTTTATAGCCAAATAGCGTGTGGAAAATTTCTGTCGTATGTCCAATTCGTGCTTCAAATGAGCTTGAATTTCGGCAATTCCGTTTTCTATTTCGTGTCCGTGGTTGATGTGAATGTGTCGGTAGGTAGGGTGTTTGCCCTCCTTTCCTTCATAATTTTGTACGATTGTTTCAAACAAATCGTTGACTCCTTTGCCATTTTTGAATACGGTAGGAATCATGGGAACGCCAAAAAGTTGGCTCAATCGTTTGTGGTCAATGTGGTCGCCTCGTTGTTGGGTTTCGTCAAACATGTTGAGGGCGCACACCATTGGGAGGTTCATGTCGATGAGCTGTGTGGTAAGGTAAAGATTTCGTTCCAAATTTGCGGCATCAATGACATTGATAACGATGTCGGGCGTATGCTCCACCAACTGTTTTCTGACGTATAATTCTTCTGGCGAGTAGGCAGAAAGGCTGTAAGTGCCTGGCAAATCGACCATCTCTATTTGATAGTCTTCAAACGTGGCATGTCCATATTTCGCATCAACCGTAACGCCTGAGTAGTTTCCCACTCTTTCGTGCGCTCCCGAAGCAAAATTAAACAATGATGTTTTGCCGCAATTAGGGTTGCCTACCAATGCCACCCGAATGGTTTTTCGTTGTCTTTTGGCTGCTGCCACTGCCTCTTTGGGCGATAGTTTTGCCTCGTTGGAATCGGGTTCCACCTCAATGGCAGGGTTGTAGGGTTCGTTTTTTTGATTAAAATAGTTTGCCTCTACTGCCATTACCTCTATCAAGCTCGCTTCGCTGCGTCGGAGGCTCACCTCATAGCCCATAATGCGGTATTTCACAGGGTCTTGCAACGGAGCGTTGAGCAAAACTTCAACTTCCTTTCCGTTGATAAACCCCATTTCTATGATGCGTTTTCTGAAGCCGCCATGTCCTGAAACTTTGACAATGATGCCTTTTTCTCCCGTCTTCAGCTCTGATAATTTCATCTCTTTCTCTTTTTTTAAAGTGCAATTTCTCTCCACAAGCATGTACGAATTTCGCTTTGTATAGCTGTACTCGACAATATGTAGCGATTGTCAGCAAATCGGTGTAGGGGCAGAATTTTTGTCGTAGGGGCGTGATTTATCACGTTCCTAACATCAAAAACGAATATTTGCCTGCTTATAGGAACGTGATAAATCACACCCCTACAAGGGTAACAAGTTTGTATTGCGCTTATAGGAACGTGATAAATCACGCCCCTACAAGGAAAACAAGTTTGCATTGCGCTCGTTTTGCAATATCTTGTACGCTGCGTTTAGCTTAACGAAATCGTGCCTTTGTCTGCAAATATATAAAAAATAAAGCGGACGTCATCAGTCCTTTAACCAAAGTTTTAAAAAAATACCCATATATAGGTATTGCTTTTTGACTGTCTGCCGCTGTTCTACCTACTTTTAAAGGCTACTTGTAGTTGTTAGGAAGTTATTAAGTTTGCGAAAAATCAAACAATTTACGATACAATTTAATGTGAAATGGAGAAAAAGAGGAGAAAAACTTTCATATAGACTATTTTGGCTCATAAAACAGGCACTTTTGCACCTTGAAATAGGCACTTTTGGCATTTAATGTATCTGTACTCCATAAAAATAATATTTCTTACATATTTAAAGCAATTTCAATTGCTATATGTTAAAGTCTGTTAGAAATAGCATTATTTTCCATTGGAAATTTGTTTTATCAAAAATAATGCTCTATTTTTGCAAAAGTTTCCAACGGAAACAATATTCAGATAACAGACGGAATTATTATAATTTCGAAAATTGGCACTCAACCCCCCACCTTATATATATATAGGGTAATGAAAGCTGAAGAGAGAGATGAAAAAAAGTATGGTATTAGCATTAGCAACCTTGTCGCTTGCGATGATGAGTTGCGCTCAGGCTAACAAAAAAGAAAATAATAACAAGAAACAGGAAACTGTAGAAACTAAAAAGGTAAAAAAGATGAAAGTGATAGAAATGAACGAGGCAATGTTCTCAGAGAAAATTGTTGATTATAAAAAGAACGGCGGAAAGTGGGACTATCGTGGCGACAAGCCAGCTATCATAGACTTTTACGCTACATGGTGCGGTCCTTGCAAAGCCACAGCACCTATCTTGGAAGAATTGGCAGCAGAATATGAAGGGAAAATTGATGTCTATAAAGTAGATGTCGATAAAAATGAAGAATTATCAGCGTTGTTTAGTATTCAGTCAATCCCAACATTGCTCTTCATTCCTAAAAATGGTCAGCCAACTATCGCAGTAGGCGCACAGCCACGCGCAGAGATAGAACGCGGCATTAAGGAACTTCTTTTGAAATAAAAACGAATGGACAACCTGTGTATACGTAAAATTCACCAATTGTTTCGGGCGGTCGTAGATTTTGAACGCATCTTGGACGAACGCTTTTCATTGAACATCAACGAGTTAATGTTGCTCTGTTTGCTCAGCGAGAGAGGCTGTTTATTGGCTGGCGAAATAGCCAACTACATGAACTTAACACGTTCCAACGCATCGAAAGTCATCGCATCGCTCGAACGCAAGGGGTGCATTGAGCGGAAAGCATGCTCGCACGACAGCCGTTGTCAGCAATGCCAAATCACAAAAGCAGGACAAATGTTGATTGAAAAAATAAATAATGAGGATTTTGAAGGATTTTCGATTATAAAAATTTAAACAGAAAAACTTCATATTTACACGAAAACAGCACCTATTTCAGTATATTTTTTTGTAAAAATAAAGGCTTTTTTGGAAATATTTCAAGTCTTTTATTTGTGCGTTCTCGGTAAAATGTGTATTTTTGCAACCAAAAAACAAAAATACAAGCCAATATGTACATGGATCCTGCTTATCAGAAACTTATAGAATGTGGTATTCGCCCATCATTGCAGCGCATAGAAATTATGAGATATTTACAAACTCATTTCACGCACCCTACGATTGATGAGATTTTCAACGACCTCAGGGCAAAAATACCAACTGTCAGTAAGACAACAATTTACAACACATTGAGAATGTTCTCTGAAAAAGGAGGCGCCCTCATGATTACCATTGACGAGCATCGTGTTTGCTACGATGGTAATACAACCCCCCACGCACATTTTTGTTGCAAAGAATGTGGCAAAGTTTACGACTTATTTGATGTGCAACCTCCTGTGGCACAATCAAAAACACTCGGCGGTTTCCAAATAGATGATGCCCAGCTCTATTATAAAGGCGTTTGTCCAGCTTGTTTGGAGAAGCAACCAAAATCAGAAAAGGTATCATAAAGCGAATAACGCAATGCCGATAAAAACGCATTGCGTTTTTTTTTGAGGAAAACTAGGAGAACTAGGAATCCTAGGAGAACTAGGAATCCTAGAACCCCTAGAACCCCTAGAACTCCTAGAAAAAACTCCCCCTTAGGAAAAACTAAAAAAAACAATTCTCTTTAAACCTTTCTTTTTTCCCTTTCGCGTTGTATTTTCTCCTTCATACCCACGAGTTGTGCAACGGCATGCTTGCGAGCGCGAATGATTTGGCTGCGATAAACAATGCAAGTAACACCAAAATACAAGGTGGCTTGTATCCAAAGACCCAGCACTTCCGTTTTCACATCGGCGATATTCGCACCCATTGAAGCCATACGACTGAAGCCACGAATGCCAAAGGTAGAAGGAATGAGCCACGAAACACTTTCCCACTCACTCGGAATATTGCTTTGCGGCCAACTAATTCCCGACAGAAATAAGAAAGGAACAGAGGTAAAAACGATGAGCAACAACACGTTTTCACGATAGCGCACAAGACACGATAGCGTCATACCAAAGAAAATAACTGCCAAAAGATAAGGCAAAAGAAGTTTAAAAAGGTCGAGTGGTTGGGCCAACATCGTGAAACTAAAGAAACGAGGCACTGCCAAGAGGACATAAGCTGCCATGACACAGTAAATCATCAGGTAGCAAAGCGACTTGCCCAATACGATTTTCAAAATTCCATTGTGGTGCTTACTAATCGGAACAAGGTCTTGATAACGATTGTTTTCGCGTGCCGTACCTGCCGAAAGCCCAATGCCCAACAACAAAGTCTGCTGTAAAATAAGGATTAACACGCCAGGAAGAATAGAATTTCCATACCCCCCCGTTGTATTAAAAATAGGTTCTTCGGCAATAACCATGGGTTCTGTCCCAATTTCTTCGTCACGCACCGTAATATTTAAGGGCGAATCTTTCAACCGTTCTTTTCCCATTTCCATAGACACCGCCATAGACGTTTGGTAAATCGCCTTGTAAGCCAGCATCAAACTCATGTTACAATAAACGCTCACATGGGCTTGCTCGCCTCGGTTCAAGGTGCGTTCAAAATCTTCAGGGAAGAACAACACGCCATTTGCTTTTTGTTGGGCAATGATATTTTGTGCTTCAGAAAGATTATTGCAATAGTAAGCCACCTGAACATCGGGTGCAGCATCGAACATTCGTATAAATTCGCGCGACGTAGCCGAATGCGATTGGTCGATAATTACCACAGGAATCTCGCGCACCACCTCGTTATTGTAAATCCACGAGTAGAGTAGGGGGTAGACCAACGGCACGAGAATGAAGAAAATGAGCATACCTTCGTCCTTGATAGTATTCTTCATTTCAATCCACCAGATGTAACAAATTGAAGTTATCAAGTTGTTACCAATATTTTCTTTAAGATGAAGTGTCTTTTTTTTCTTCATTTTTTCGTACGTTGTAATTATTCACTGAGCAGGGTTGCCACTGTTCTAGCGTTTATGTTTCCTTGTAGGGGCGTGGCTCACCACGTTCCTAACAATCTGCGTATGATTTATTTATTAGGAACGTGATAAATCACGCCCCTACGCATTGCCGAATGCAGCTATATCTTATGCAAAGATATTGCCAATGAGGGCAAAGAAAATTTATTTTCCCATTGTAGGGGCGTGATTTATCACGTTCCTAACAACCTGCGTATGATTTATTTATTAGGAACGTGATAAATCACGCCCCTACGCATTGCCGAATGTAGTTATATCTTATGCAAAGATAGGAACATTTTTACAAATAGCGACAGAATATTTCAAGAAAATAGATTGTGCTTTTTCTAATAGTTCTTCTGTTCTTTTTTAAAGTGCGATTTCTCGCCACGAGCATGTACAAATTTCGCTTTGCTCTTTGGATAAGATATAGCTGCACTCGACAAATTGAAAGTAAACTTTCTTTGTTCTCGCTTGCAATATCTTTTGCATGCTTCGTATGGCTTAACGAAATCGTTCAACAATAATATTATAAGGTGGGAATATTAGCAACTGGGCAATCAGAAACAATCTTAAAAAGCAGCAAATTGTTATTTTAGGGAAAATAATTTTGTTTTCAAACAACAATTCTTTAACTTTGCAGCATGATGAATTTTATCTAATTAATTAAAAATATGAAGAAATTTTTACTCAGGACAACTTTATGTGCTCTATTCCTTAGTTTTAGCGTTTCGTCCCAAGCTATTAATCATCAAGATTTAAAGAAATATGCAGCTTCGTTGCAAGGTTTGAAAGGTAAAGAACTGAAAAAAGCTCTCTTCGATTTGGCAAGAAAAAATCTTCGAACGTTGCAATATGGTTCAGGAATGAATGCCACATGGGACGGTTTCTATGACACTGACCGCATTCCAGAAACAAACGAATGTAGAAATCGTTACAGTCATTTTAAATTCAACTTTGGAAATCGTGGCGCAAGCATTTCGGGCATGAACATTGAACACTCTTTCCCTAAGAGTTGGTGGGGTGGAGCAAAAATAGAAGGTTACAGAGATTTATTCAATCTTTACCCATGTGATAAAAAAACCAATACCTATAAAAGTAATTATCCAATGGGTGAAGTAAAGCATGTTACCAATACATACGCTGGTGAAGGCTTTACGAAGATTGGTAGTGGCAATGCTAGAAACCAAAATGTGATGATGTGGGAGCCAGGCGAAGATTTTAAAGGCGAATTTAGCCGCAGCTATATGTACATGGCAACCACATACGCCGATTACCATTGGGTAAAGACAGGAATGCAAACTATGGAGGATGGTCAATACCCATCGTTGCGTCAATGGGCGCAAGACCTTTATAGAAAATGGTCGAAGGAAGACAAGGTAGATAAAGTAGAAATAGACCGCAATAACGCTGCTTATAAAAGACAAAAGAATCGTAATCTTTACATCGATTACCCTTATTTGGCTGAATATGTGTGGGGAGATAGCGTAAATGTAGCCTTCAATCCTAATACTTCTATTTCATCGGCAGATAACGATGAACGCTATCACACGGTTTATCTTAACGAAAAAGCTCCAGACGTCTACGCTCCTGAATTTACACCAAGCGCAGGCACTTACACTGCGCCTCTAACCGTGAAAATAGCCTGCAAGACAGCGGGAGCTAAAATCTATTACACCCTCGATGGCAGCAATCCAAATGCACAAAGCACTCCATACAACGGAGAATTTAAAATAGAAACAACGACCACTGTGCGCGCTATTGCAATCAGTGGAGATAAGCAAAGTAGCATAGCAACAGCTGTTTATACGATTGCGACCGAACAAAATTCATATATTTTCAGTAAGATTACTGCCCAACCACAAGGCGGAAAAAAATATCTTATCGTCATTAATAACAATGGACTCAAAGCCATGAAACCACTTAACAAGGAATATGGCTACCCTGAACCAGCAGATGTAACAGAAACGAAAAACGTTATTGTTCAACAAAATGAAACCTTAGCTTACACATTTACGGCAGTAGCAGGCGGATTTAAGATACAAGATAACAACGGAAAGTATCTTTCTCAAAATGCAGGTTATAAAACCATTGCAACCGTAAAAACAGAAGATGAGGCAGCAGTGTGGAAAATAGAACCAAGAACAGATGGTACCTACACAATTCAATCAGTAGCAACAAAAAAAACAATGCAATACTCTGTTCAATATAAGAGCTTTGGGTGCTACGAAACTCCTTCTGCAAAAGACATTTATCCAATGCTTTACCAAGAAGGGAAAGCAGGAACAGCAGGAATAGAAAATGTTAGCACCACAAAGAAAGTAGAAAACAACATTATCTACAATCTGCAAGGAGTACAAATGCCAAAGAACACAAAACTTCAACCAGGCATTTACATCAAGAACGGAAAGAAATTCGTAGTAAAATAAAAAACGATTTCGTTAAGCCACGCGAACTATATAAATGAGCAAAGCGAAATTTGTACATGCTCGTGACGAGAAATAGAACCTTTCGAGCAATGAAACTTTGTAGGGGCGTGATTTATCACGTTCCTAATATACTAAAATTTGCGGAGAGGAACGTGATAAATCACGCCCCTACAAAGTATCATAACTTGCCAGAAAGCATCTATTTTGCACTTTGAAAAATAAAAACTACCATTCTTCTGATAAGAAAAAAAAACGACAATCACGAATAGTTTTATGCCCTAAAAAAGCATAAAACCATTCAAAAGAAAGTAAAGCCGTTCAGCGCATAATACCGTTTGAACGGCTCTTTTTATCAAAAAAAACATTAAATCAATAGATTATCTTGCATTTTCCTTTGTTTATTTAGAATATTTTTGTAATTTTGCACCCTGTTTGGAATAGGTATCAATTAACGAATTACAAAACTACAGATAGAAATGTCTAAGATTTGTCAAATCACAGGAAAGAAGGCACAAATAGGTTGCAATGTGTCTCACTCAAAGCATCGCACAAAGCGCAGCTTTGATGTAAACCTCTTCAGCAAAAAATTCTACTATGTAGAAGAAGGTTGCTGGATTTCATTGAAGATTAGCGCAGCTGGTCTTCGTTTAATTAACAAGGTAGGCCTCGACGCAGCGTTGAAGCAAGCCGTATCCAAAGGTTATGTAGACTGGAAGGATATTAAAGTGTTAGGAGACTAATATCATGGCAAAGAAAGCTAAAGGAAATAGAGTGCAAGTCATTCTCGAATGCACAGAAATGAAGAGTAGCGGTATGCCAGGTACAAGCCGTTATATCACAACAAAGAATCGTAAGAATACTGCAGAGCGTCTTGAACTCATGAAGTACAATCCGATTTTGAAGAAGATGACTCTTCACAAGGAGATTAAGTAAGCACGTTTAATAGTTAAATTTAAAAAATAGACTATGGCAAAGAAAGCGGTCGCTACCCTCCATGAAGGTTCAACGGATGGTCGCGCATACACAAAAGTAATTAAAATGGTAAAGAGCCCAAAGACTGGCGCTTACACATTTGATGAAAAAATGGTTCCTAATGAAGCCGTTAAAGACTTCTTTAAGAAATAATCAGTAGAAGTTTTTTCACAATTATAAAAGGATATAGCAACAATCAAAGTTGGCTATATCCTTTTTTAGTCTTAATAGATTCATTCGTTAACGAAAAAATGAACCTTTCGAGCAATGATACTTTGTAGGGGCGTGATTTATCACGTTCCTCTCCGCAAATTTTAGCGTATTAGGAACGTGATAAATCACGCCCCTACAAAGTATCATAACTTGCCAGAAAGTAGCTATTTTGCACTTGAAAAAGAACGATTTCGTTAAGCCACACGAACTATATAAATGAGCAAAGCGAAATTTAAATATAGTCGTGGCGAGAAATCTCACTTTGAAAAAGAACTAATAAAATACTTTACGAAAAGGCGGGTATTGCCAATAAAGATAACCAATGGACAAGTTTTGAACTGCCCGAACCGCTTTGTATTAAGAAAGGTGCTTTGGTATCATTGCGCTACAATGGCTATCTAAGCGTATTGGCTGATGCTGGCGTAAAAGAAATAATTTCCTCCTTCATAAAAGAAAAAACGAAAACTCAAAAGAGCCTATTTTGAACAGCAGAAATAGGCTTTTTTCGTGCCAAATGGGCGCATTTAAAATAAAAAATCATCTTTTTTCAAAAAAAGTTTCGAAAAAATTTGGAGCGTATCAGAAAATGTTATACCTTTGCACACGCTTTCGCACTAAAAATACGAAAGCAATTAAGAAAGCGTTCTTTGAAAAGATTTACATAGACAGAGAAGTAGTACAAGAGTCATCTGCTGCGTTTTAATTAATGTGGTAGATGGGTAATAGAAACGAACCTATCAATTCTTAGGATTTTTATAAATCTTAAAGTGGTGTTTTAAACTTGATACTTTCAATATAAGGA
>QWBY01000685.1_pt1 | contig 41789 bp, 41 predicted proteins | sample 1972471 | NCBI WGS metagenome assembly QWBY01 (sample SAMN09866722, study PRJNA288562) | Human gut metagenome isolate term6_stool, whole genome shotgun sequencing...
TTTTTCAAACTTTTTATTTTTTCTTGACTTAAAACTTGTGCTCTTTTAAAGAGCTTGTTATATCTTATCACCGCACTTTTCTTTTGTCAATATAATTTTTACAATATTTTCCAATTAAAATAAGGGCTTTAGATTTTTTCTAATAGCCCTTTTCTCTTTCTTTCTATTATATATACTTTTTTATTTCATTTTCTTTACTGAGTCTTTTTCTATTATTCTTGCTGGTAGGTATACTTTGTCGTCTGATTCTTCTTTTTTAATTTCTTTTAGTATCTTTCTTATGGCTACTGCTCCTATATCATAGTATGGTACTTTTAGTGATGTGAGCTTTGGTCTTGCAAGTTCTGTTATTTCTGTTGCTCCATATCCCGTTATTGATACGTCTTCTGGTATTTTGTAGCCTCTGTCTAGTAGTGCATTTTGTAGGTGTATTCCCACTTCGTCTTGAGTTGTTACAAATGCTGTTACTCCGTTTTTTATTTTTTCTTCGACTTTTTCTATTACTTCTAATACATCTTTTTCTTGTATTCCTTCTATGCCTATTGTATTCTTTTCTAATCCGTTTTCTTTTATGGCTTCTAGGTATCCTTCTTCTTTTATTTTTTCTTCTGTTCTGTCGAAATCTTTTCTTACGTATACTAACCCTATGTTTTTATGTCCGTTTTCTACTAGGTAGTTGGTTACTTGGTAAGTTGATTCTTTGTGGTTTACTCCTACTGTGTAGTGTTCGTCTACGTTGTAAAATCTGTTCACGTTGATGTATGGGATGTTTGATTCTTCTAGTCTATATAGTAGTTTTGTGTTTAGCGTGTCTGAGATTACTATGATTCCTTCTACTTGTTTTTGTAGTAGTAGTTTTGCAAATTTGACTTCTACTTCCGGTTCTCCGTAAGAGCTTGAGAGTAGGATGTCGTATTTATACATTCTTCCTATTTCTTCTACTCCTCTTAAGATGCTGGATACGTAGGTTGATCCTATATCGTTTACTATTACGCCTATTAGGTTGGATTTTTTTGTTACTAAGGATCTTGCTACTTCGTTTGGTTTGTAGTCTAGTACTTCTATCGCTTTTAGTACCCTTCTTCTTGCTTCTGGGCTTACTGGTTTTGAGTCGTTTATTACTCTCGATACGGTAGATATGGACACGTCCGCCATCTTAGCTACATCTTTTATTGTGGATGCCATTTTTTCCTCCTATATTATTATCGTCAGCGCTTCTTCCAATACTTTGAATGTCATCGGTAATTTATCAGATTTTTCTCCGTCTACGTCTATGTTTAGTTCTGTTTCTGATTCTAATGTGATTTCTTTTGTTTTTAAATAGATTACTTTGTCGTGATCTATGTGTTCTCCTCTTAGTGCCAATGGTGCTATTTGTAGAAAGTCGCCCATGGTACTTTCTTTCATTAGTAGTACGTCTAGGTATCCGTCTGTTACTGTTGCTGCTGGAGCTATTTTTTTAAATCCTCCTACTGATGTTGTGTTGGCTATTAAAAAGAAGAAGAGGTCTTCTTCGCCTTGGTATTCTTTGCAGTTTATTTTTACTTTGTAGGATTTTTCATCTTGGAAGTTTAGCTTCACCATTTGTTTTGCTCCTTCTATGTAGTATGCCATTCTTCCTAATACTGCTTTTTGATCTTCTGGCACTGTGTATGCTATTTCTGTTAGCATGCCTCCTGCTGCGACGTTTGCAAATACTCTGTCCCCTGCTAGTCCTACGTCTATCTTTTGTGTTCTTCCTCTTTTTATCATTTCGTAGAATTTGGATGGATCTTGTGGTAGTTTAAAGTAGTTGGCGAAGTCGTTTACTGTTCCTGCTTGTAGGATTGCTAGTGGTGTCTGCCTTTTGGATTTTACTATTCCATTTACTACTTCGTTTAATGTTCCGTCTCCTCCACAGGCTACTATGATGTCTTCTCCATCATCTGCCTCTGCAAATCTCATTCCATCACCTCTTTTGTGTGTGAACAGTAAGTTGATGTCCCATTGATCTAGACTTAGTAGTCTAATAAATTCTAATACTTTATCTAATGCTTCTTCTCTTCCTGAGAGTGGATTTGCTATTATTTTTATTTTTTTAAACTTATCTTCCATATGTACTCCTTATGTAGTTGTTGCTTATATTATACATCATTTTCTTTTTTCTTCCTATTTTTTGTTGCGTTTTTCTATTATTTTTCATAAAAAAAGAACAAGCCATGGCTTGTTCTTTAGTGTTCTCGTTTTATAGAAACTTTTGTTTAAATACTTCTATTACTTCTTTTAATATATAGAAGTAGTCTATTACATTGTTTGCGTTTAGATGTATTGTTTTAGATGCATCTGCTACTGTATCGGTTACATTGCTTACTGCACCTGTTATATTTAAAGCTACATTGTCTATTGATCTTGTAACTCCTGATACTGTATCTCCCACTTGTCCTACTGATAGGGCTAGTTTTTCAACTTCTGGTTTTACTGTAACTATTAGGTCATTTGCATCTTTTGATATTATTGATACATTCTTGGTTATTTCTGTTACATTGTCTGTTAGTTCTGGCACTCTGCTTAAACTGTGGTCTATTGCTTCTTGGTTGTCTTCCATTACATTGTTAATCTTTCCAAGTATTGATACCACTTTTTTAAGTGCTAGTGCTAAATATACTAATACTCCTATACCTGCTAAGTAGAGAAATATTCTTAGTAGATCGTTGAGAGTAATAGGACTATTCATATTTATCCTCCTTTATTCTCTCTTATTTCTTAAGATCTTTCTTTACTTCTTTCGCTCCGTCTTTTACGTCTTTTCCTATTTCTTTTGCAGATTTTTCTACGTCTTCTTTGATGTCTTTAGATTTTTCTTTTACTTCTGCTGCCGCTTCTTTTACGTCTTTTTCTATTTCTTCTTTTCTTTCTTCTAGTTCTTCTCTTGTTTCATCTGCTTTTTCTGATAGAACTTCTCCTACTGCTTTTGCTTTTCTTTTTGCATTTTCCATTGCTACGTCAAATTCGCTTTTTTTATCTTGTGCATAATCTTTTACGTCGCCGTAAGTTTTCTTTACTTGTTCTCCTGCTTGATATGCTTTATATTGTACGCTATCAGCTAAATCTCCTGCTGCATCTCTTGCGTTTTCTGCTAATTCTCTTGATTTGTCAGCTATATCTTTTCTAGTTTCTTTTCCTGATTGTGGTGCAAATAAGATACCTGCTAGTCCACCTAGTGCTGCTCCTGTTAGAACTGCTCCAGCTCTTTCCGCAGCTTCTCTTCTTTGTGCTTCTTTTCTTTTTCTTTCAAAATAATCAAATATTCCCATTATTTTCCCCCTATTTTCAATTAATTTTTCATATTTTTTATTTACCCAGTATTATTCTTTTTAAACAAATTGAGATTTGCAATAAAAAATCCGCGGTGTCGTCAGCTGTATTAATTCAGACCCGCTCCCAACTAGTAGGTGGGTGACCTGCTCCTGAACTCTAAAGTCCCGTCATGCGGGCTTTTTATCCTACAGTAGACTCAGTCTCCCGGATCTTTGATGTCGGTTGAATTAATAAAAGACGTCGACGTGCATCGCAGATTCTTTACATATATTATATCAACACTATCTTTCTTTTTCAAATTTTTTACAATTTCATAGCTTTATTTAAATGTCTAGAAGAGTCTTCATATCCTGTGGCAAAGGCGCTTCTATTTCTATTTCTTCTCCTGTCCTTGTCGATTTTATCTTGATGTAGTAGGAGTGAAGGGCCTGTCTATTTATAAGTTCAGTCTCATTTCCATAAAGGGTATCTCCAACTATTGGATGTCCAATATATTTTAAATGTACTCTTATTTGATGAGTGCGTCCTGTATGAAGCACTACTCTAAGTAGAGTCATATTATTTTTAGAAAGTACAGCTTCATATGAAGTCTTCGCATACTTGCCATTTGGATTTACTTCCCTTAATATTCCATCTGGACCTCTCTCTATCGGTTTTTCTATTACTCCGCTCCCTTCTACTACTCCTTCAACTATGGCATAGTATTTTTTCAAAATATTTCTATCTTGAAGTTCCCTTGCAACGATGCTGTGGGCGTTGGAGTTTTTCGCTATGAGGATTACTCCTGATGTATCTCTGTCCAGCCTATTTATAAGACGTACTTTTCTATGGATACCATGTTTTAAAAAATATCCCTGTACATAGTTTGAAATGGTTCCTGTCTGTTTGAAATCCACTGCGTGAACTATCATAAAAGGTTCCTTATTAACAGCTAAGATATCACCATCTTCATAGAGAATCTCTATCGGGTAGTCCTCTGGGATTGCGTTTGGTTCTTCGTCAGGAATCTTAATAGACACCACATCTCCTGGATGAAGGTCAACATTTCTTCTATTTGATTTTTCATTTATATAGATCATCTCTTCCCTTATGGATCTTCGTATATATCTTGAAGAGAGGTTTAGTTTCTTTAAAAAATTCTTGATACTTATTTCTTCGTCTACCTTGTAGTGATAGTAGTTAAAATTATCTTCTAGCATGAGCTTCCTTTCGCAAAATTAAATTTATTTCCTTTAAAATAGATTACATGTTAAAATTAAATTATAAATATTAGAGGGTGCAATATGAATAAATATATAAATATAGTTTCAAACGCGAATATAGAATCGAGAAGAACAACCCATGAGCTTCAGGAAAAGCTCTCCAATAGAGGCTATACTCCACAGCTTAGGTTCAATCCACAGAGTGAACTTACCATCTGTGTAGGTGGCGACGGTGCTTTTATCAAGTCTCTTCACAACAATTTCCCACGAATGCCAATCGTCGGTATAAACACTGGTCATCTCGGCTTCTTCCAGGAGATTCAACCGAACCAAATTGACTGGTTTTTAGATATGTACGAACAAGGAAATTATGAAATCGAAGAATTGAAACTCGTTCGCGCAGAAATATTTACGAAAAATAGAAATATAATCGTCCACGCATTGAACGAAGTAATCTTAAAGGCACAAAAGTCAAAAACTATACATATAAATGTTTTTGTACAGAAAAATCACGTTGAGAAATTCTCTGGAGACGGTATGATGATTGCAACTCCATCTGGATCTACAGCATACAACTTCTCCTGCGGAGGCTCAATCGTGTTTCCAACATTAGATGTGCTTCAAATAACTCCTATAAGCCCGGTTTTCTCCGCTGCTTATAGATCTCTTCTAAGTTCAATAATAGTTCCAGGAGATTTTGAAATCTCACTTGTACCAGAGAGAAGGTATGCAAACACTTCTCTAGTCGTAGTGGATGGAATGGAATACTACTACCCTGGACTTAAGCGTGTCAATTTTAAAATGAGTAACAAGTCGATCAAAAAGCTTACCATCAATCCAGATTCTTATTTTGAAAATCTTAAGAGTAAGTTTTTATAAAATTATGATTTTTTGTCAAATAGATTGTCGATTATTGTAATTATAATTATAAAAGACCAAAAGCCAATATTTCTACCACCACCTGTAAATAGAAAGAATATTATAAGAGCTGCTAACAAAATCTTAAAAGTTGGCACTCTTTTTGTTTTTTTGACAGGGAGTTCTTCCTCTTCCAAGTCTAAGACTTCCTTCAGTTCACTCATATCGCTAAACTCAGAAAGTAATTTTTCCTTAGCATCCCTTGGTTTCAGTCCATTTTTAATCATCTCATCAAAGCCTAGGTACATATTTTCTCTAATCTTTTCTTTTATCTCTATATTTCTCTTGGTTATTGGATAGTCTTCAAAAGTTTTCTCTAGGTAGAGATCTATTTCCCTTCTATTATTATCTACTTCTCTCATACTTCACCTCAAATCTATTATAACATTTAAGAGTACAAAAAAAGAGAGCTACCTGCTCTCAATTCTATATTTTCTCATACCGTATAAAATCATATCTCTAGCTGACTTTGCATGTCTATCTGTCATAGGTTTCGTGCCTTTTAGAGGATAATCCATTCCCAGCTCCTTATATTTTTTCTCTCCCATATTGTGATAAGGAAGCACGTCCACCTTCTTTATATTTTTATAGCGACCCAGCTCATATCCGAGCCTTTCCAAGAGTTTTGCATCATAGGTAATATTTGGAACTATTACATGTCTAATCCAGACTTCGACTCCATTTTCATCCAAGAATTTTAGAAAATCCAAGATGTTTTTATTTGAAAAACCCGTGAGTTTCTTATGATCTTCGTCGTCAATATGTTTTATGTCGAGAAGCACAAGGTCCACATACTTTATAAGTTCCTCGTATTTTTTAAGATTCTTTTCTCTTACAAAAAGCGCTCCAGAACTATCTAAAGCTGTGTGAATATTTCTCTTCTTAGCCTCTTTAAAAAGCTCTGTTACAAAATCCATCTGCAAAAGTGGCTCTCCACCAGAAACAGTAATTCCTCCATTTTTTAAATAAGGTCTGCACTTTTCGTAATAGTCAAGAACTTCTTTGACGCTCATCATCCTTCCACCTTTTGTATCCCAAGTGTCTGGATTGTGGCAGTAGAGGCACCTCATTGGACAACCTTGCAAGAAGAGAATATATCTAAGCCCTGGACCGTCAACTGCTCCAAAGGTTTCTATTGAATGGACTCTTCCTAAGATTTCTGATCCATCCTTCGCATCTATGGTCGCACCTTTCTCTTCCAAATCAGTCTTTGTGTTTTCATCTACAGTAGAATCAAAAAGAGGCGAATCCATTGCACTCTTACCACTATTAGAAATCTTTTCTTCTGAAACTAAATGTCCCTTCGAATTATTTTCCTTTAAATGATTTAAATCCATGATTCACCTCCGATTATTATATATTACATTTCTCCGTGGAATGTTCTATTTATAACATCTTCTTGTTGTTCTCTCGTAAGTTTGTTGAAGTTTACCGCATATCCAGATACTCTCACAGTTAGTTGAGGATATTTTTCTGGATGATCCATAGCATCAAGTAACATTTCTCTGTTAAATACATTTACGTTTAGATGGTGGCCACCTTTTTCCATATAGCCATCAAGCATACTTACTAAATTATCTATTCTTTGATCCATTAATTTTCCTCCTTGAAATCTAAAAATTCTTCTAAAGTTGGGCTTGTGCAAGCTCCACTTTTACAAAGTTCTAACTCTAAATCTATATCGCCCATAAACACTTCATCTTTTCCAAGAGCATTTGGAATGATTGAAAAAGTATTTGAGATTCCGTCCTGTGCATCCTTAAATGGAAGTTTCGCCACTGAAGATAGTGACGCAAGTGCTCCGTGCTCATCACGACGATGCATTGGATTTGCCCCTGGTGCAAATGGTTCGCCAGCACGTCTTCCATCAGGAGTGTTTCCAGTCTTCTTGCCGTATACAATATTTGAAGTGATGGTCAAGATACTCATGGTAGGAATAGCATCTCTGTAGAATTTATGATTTCTAATCTTGTTCATAAATCTTGTAACTAAATCCTGTGCTATTGCGTCAACTCTGTCGTCGTCATTTCCGTATTTAGGATATTCACCTTCCACTTCGTAATCCACTACTAGTCCATCTTCATCACGAATTGCCTTTACCTTCGCATACTTTATAGCTGAAAGTGAATCTGTAACTACTGAAAGTCCTGCTATACCTGTTGCAAAGTATCTCTTGACGTCCCTATCATGTAGCGCCATTTGAAGTGATTCATAGGAATATTTGTCATGCATGTAGTGGATTATGTTTAATGTATTTACATAGAGTTCTGCAAGCCATGTTAGCATGTCGTCGAATTTTTCCATAACTTCATCGTATTCTAAATACTCTGAGGTTATCGGTCTATACTTAGGTCCTACTTGGATCTTTTTCTTCTCATCCATTCCACCATTTATTGCATATAGAAGTGCCTTTGCCATATTTGCACGAGCTCCGAAGAATTGCATCTCCTTGCCAACTACCATAGAAGATACGCAGCAAGCTATTGCATAATCATCTCCATGATATGGTCTCATCAAGTCATCATTTTCGTATTGAATACTAGAAGTATTAATACTTGTCTTTGCACAAAATCTCTTGAAGTTTTCTGGTAAATCTTTTGACCAAAGAACAGTCATATTTGGCTCAGGAGCAGTACCTATATTCGTAAGAGTGTGCAGGAATCTAAACGAATTTTTAGTTACAAGGCTTTTCCCATCAAGCGCCATTCCTCCGATAGATTCTGTAACCCAAGTTGGATCTCCAGAGTAAAGCTCTTGATACTCAGGAGTTCTCGCAAACTTAATAAGTCTTAGCTTCATTACGAATTGGTCGATAAGCTCTTGCGCTTCTTTCTCAGTAAGAGTTCCTTCTCTTAGATCTCTTTCGATGTATATATCAAGGAAAGTGCTTACTCTACCTAGACTCATTGCTGCGCCGTTTTGTTGTTTAGTTGCAGCAAGATATCCAAAATATGTCCATTGTACTGCTTCTTTTGCATTTTCTGCTGGCCTTCTGATGTCGAATCCGTACATATCTCCTAACTCTATTAAATCTTTTAAAGCAGTGATTTGGTCAGAGAGTTCTTCTCTTAAACGAATTGTATCTTCATCGAAAAATCCGATAATACTTTCCTTTTGTTTTATCTTGTCCTCAATTAATAAGTCTACACCGTAAAGGGCCACCCTTCTGTAGTCGCCGATGATTCTTCCTCTGCCGTAAGCATCAGGAAGTCCTGTTATAATTCCAGTGTGTCTTGCCAGTCTCATCTCATCTGTGTAAACTTCGAAAACTGCTTGATTGTGTGTCTTTCTATACTTGGTAAAGATTTCTTTAACCTTGTCTGATAATTCTAGCCCATGAGTTTCAAGGGCTCCTTCCGCCATTCTAACTCCACCAAAAGGTTGTAGAGATCTCTTAAAGGGTTTGTCAGTTTGAAATCCGACTATAACTTCCATATCCTTATCCAAGTATCCTGGACCGTGAGAAGTGATGGTAGAGATAATTTCCGTATCCATCTCTAAAACACCACCATTTTCTCTTTCTTTTTCAGTAAGATCTAAAACTTTCTCCCATAATTTTGTTGTCCGTCCTGTGGGAGATTCCAAAAAAGAGTCGTCGCCAAGATATTCAGTATAATTATTTAAAATGAAATCTCTAGTATCCACATTTTCTTTCCATTTTTTACCAAGAAAATTTCTCCAACAATTCATACCGTACCTCCTATTTATATTTTCAAGTAAATTTTATATCAAGTTTTTTAATTAATATGTGATTCCTGTCACTTTTGTGTAAATATATCTTAAGAGATAAAAATTGAATTTTAAAAGTGATAATTGAAATAGAAATCCTTAACTTTAAAGGATGCTTACTACATGTTATAATTACTAAGAACTTTATTTTTAGAGCTAGGAGGTGAAATATGAATACAAAAATGTTAGTTAAAAACGCAATCGTGTTGGCGCTATACATGCTTACAATCAGTTTAAATCCATATGGTTTTTTAATGTTTCAACTTAGACCAGGCGAAGCACTTTCAGTCCTTCCCTTCTTCAATAGAAAGTATGTTCCTGCACTAATAGTCGGAGGAGCACTAGCAAATATAACATCGCCACTTGGACCAATAGACATGGTAGTTGGAGGCTCCTGCGCAATTATTACCTATGCGATCAGTAAATATATCAAAAATCCATACATCAACTCAAGAATATTCTCCTTGATCTCAGGAATCCTAGTAACGATAATGCTATTTAAGACAGGAAATATCGATATGTCACTTAAATTTCCATTCTTAATCTCAGTACTAAGCATAGCAGGTTCAACTTTAATAGTAACAACACTTGCAACATGGATAATCTCCACAACAAAATTAAAATCAATAATAGAAGAGGAATAATTTTGAAATTTACAGTAGGATACATAAGAAAAGGCGACGAGTTCCTTTTTATGTATCGTAACAAAAAGAAAAATGATATAAATAAAGGCAAGTACATCGGCGTCGGCGGCCATATTGAATCCGGAGAAACACCAGAAGAATGTATAATAAGAGAAGCCTATGAAGAAACGGGGCTTAAAATAGAAAATCCCCACATGCTAGGTCAGGTCTTCTACGAACAAGAAGATGGATATACAGAAGAGATGTATGTCTTTTATATAGATAAGTACCAAGGAGAGCTTCATGACTCTGACGAAGGAGATCTTAAGTACATGACACCAGAAGAATTTTATAGGAAGCCTCATTGGATTGGTGACGAACTCTTTTTAAAATATGTATTTGAAAATAGAGAATTTGGAAAGTTTAAACTGAAGTATAATGGAGATGAATTGGTGGAGGTGGAACATGAACAGTAAAATAAAATATTATATAACCATGGGTCTCTACTGGTCAGTCATCGCCGCCTGTGTGAGTTTTCTAAATGTGTTTTTGACCGGAAGAGGACTTGGTGCAGGAGAAATAGGAATTATAACAGCAATAGGTAACGGCCTTGCAGCAATCTTTCAACCAATAGTTTCAAAAGTCTGCTCCACCAGCAACAAGAATGAAAGAGATTTCTTAGTTTTAATCTCTATGCTTGCAATGACACTGGTCATAATGGCGCTTCAAAAGAGTGTCGGTCTAGCTATGAAGATAGAAGTCATAGCATCAGTAGCACTGGTACTTGTAATGCAGCCACTGCTAAACTCACTAGGTTACTTCTATATAGAAAGATCAGTGGAAATAAACTACGGATTAAGCAGAGGCATCGGCTCAATCACATTTGCAATAACATCCTACCTTCTAGGGATTCTATCAGAAATAAATAAGGATCTATCAATGGTAATGGCAGCAGTGCTACTAGGAGCGCTTATACTTTCGCTATTGGCACAGAAACCAATCTCAGGAAACAACGTCGTAACAGTCTTTGATCGAAGAGAGACAAGGCAGAAAATTAAAAACTCAAAATTTATAATATTTTTAGTAGCAGTAGGCATGCTCTTTACATTCTACAATATCACAAACGTCTACCTACTACAGATAGCAAGTAGAATCGGCGGAGATGCAAAGACAGTGGGAACAGCATTTGCAATAGCGGCAATCTTTGAATTTCCAATTATGTTTATGTTTAGTAGACTTAAAGAAAAATTTAAGTCGAGAACCATGCTTATCTTCTCAGGTGTATTCTTTCTTATAAAAGGAATACTCACCTATATAGCCACATCGCCTACGACACTTATCGCAATCCAAGTGACGCAACTCTTCGGATTTGCACTTTTTACACCGTGCTCAGTAGACTTTATCCAAAATATAATGTCCGATGACAAGAAGGTCACAGGACAGGGATTTCTCGCATCGGCAATCACCATGGGAGGAGTCATCGGCTCTGTTGTAGGAGGGCTACTTATAGAGTCACTAGGAGTACTAAACACACTTGTAGTATCGAATATAGTATGTCTAGTAGCGATAATATTAATAGTAATATCAACAGCAGGATGCAATGAATAGTTGCATCTTTTTGTTTACATAAAAAATGGCGACAAGCGCCGCCATTATATTTTTTATTCTCTATTCAAGATAAAGATTTATTTATTCAATTTATAATAATTTACACTGCGATTTTGCCAAGACCATACGATGCATTCATCCCCTGACAAGAACACACCTACATGGGTTTGTGGAACAGTTATTTTACCAAGCTTCTTTCCATGGCCATCTATAAAGTCTATATTCGTTCCCTTTTTATTGCTGGTGACCACAGCTATTCTTTCGCCATCAGATACAACTTCATCCACATTTGAGTATAATTTCTTCGTTCCGCTTCCATCACCCTTAGCCATATATAAATTTGGCTTTTTAGCATCTTCAGAGAATTCATCACAATCTGTGAAAAACACATTTCCGTCAATTGGTAGTATGTCATAGGAAGGATTTTTCTCCTTGCTTAAAAGAGTCGTTTCATTTGACTTCAAATCATATTTATAAAGCATCTTTTGTGGCTCTGCAATATCTTTTTTTGTAGGTAGATCTCTTAAGAAGTATACTTCATCTTTTCCCATAAACATGGAATGGATTCCCTCAGCTATCCAGGTTTCAGATTCTGTTTCAAGGTCAAAAGCTATCAAATCATATGAATTAAATTTATCTTTTTTATCTGAAACTTTTTTTAGGTATAGAGTGTCTCCTCTAAGAGCTGAATATTTATCAGCATAGCTAAACGCTCTGCCTTTTCCTTTTAAATATTCAAGAAAATACACTCCACTATAAGATTCTACCTCTGTTTGAGAATATGTTTTTCCATTCATCTCTCTTAAAATATTTCCATTGTCCCATGGTCCTGTAGGAGTTATTATTATAGATTTTTTATCACTATCGAATTCAAAGTTCCCATAGTTATATGTCAAAATATTTTTTCCCTTATTAGGTCCAGTTAGACCGTAGACAATATCATGACCCATTACACCTCCGCCTAAATGGTAGATCATATATATGTTACCATCACTTAATATTTTAAATGAAATCTCTTTTCCTATTAAACTATAAAAGTCATAGGAGTTTACTAGAGTAATTTTTCCAGTTTTTAAATCCCTTTCATATACTTTTACGTCGCAGCTTCCTCCAAAAAGGTTGCCCTTGCTATCTTTTTTTTGGTTTTTTATCTTTACATCTGTATAGTATAGCTTGCCTTTATGTACTGCCATATCTGAATGAAATGAACTTTTGTTAAGCTTTACCTTTTTTTCTAACTTTGGAGAAAATGCATAAGAGTAGCTACTTGCTCCAAAAGCAATTAAAAATACAAAGATAAATAATAAAATTTTACGCATCTTTTTCATATTAATCCTCCATTTATTTATTGTTGTCTTAATTTTATCACATCCTCAGAAGACAGTGCGTAAAGTTCTCTTAATTTAATTAAATTGTAATAATAGTTATTTAGACAAATATCAGCACAAGCACATCGAGAAATATACATTAAAAAAACCGCTTGGTATCCCAAACGGTTTTCTTTATAAAAGGTATAAATTTTATGAGGTTAATCTCTAATTAATAGTATATATCAATTAACTTTCCTTTGCAACAAAATTTTACTGTATTTTTGTTAAAAAGTTAAAATTATTTGCATTTCATTTCATTTTTTATAAAATTATATATTTTTTCATAGGAGTTCATAAATTCACCTTGACCAAGTTGTCCTTCTATGGTTATTTGAAACTCATTTCCCCAGATTCTTGCTAAATCTCCTTTGAATTCTATTTTAAGTGGCTCTTTTACTACTTTTAAATAGTCTTTTAACTCTTCTTCCACTTTTCTTAGAAGCTCTCCATCAACTTCTTCTCTAAGAACTTCTAGGGTCGCTCTTCCTTCTTCTGTTATCTTTATATTGTCAAAGGAGTAGACTAGCTTTGAGTCTATTAAAAATCCCAAATGGCTTCTGAAGTCAAAATAATTCATAAGCTCAAGCTTAAGTACAAATGTAGAAAGCGTCTCTTCTGTAAGTTTTTCATGGGATTTATCCAATATATCTAGTATCAATATTTTTTCTCTAGCATTTTCTAAAAAATTTTCCATTTATCTTAAAAATCCTCTTTTCAAACTAAATTTATGTATAAAAAAAAGCCTGTAAAAACAGGCTTGGTCCACTCTCAGGGACTCGAACCCTGGACCCACTGATTAAGAGTCAGTTGCTCTACCACCTGAGCTAAGAGTGGTTAACTAACTCATTCATTATAACCAGTATTTATTTTTTTGTCAAGTTGTTTTATATTAATTTTTAAAAATTTCTATATTTCTAAAGCTTATTGTATCTTATTCCTTTTTGATCTCCGTATATGATATCCATGTCCACATGTTTTTTTAAATAATTTGCAAATTCAAAAAAATCGTCATTTTCTTTATAAACTCCTGTGATCAAGAGGAGCTTTCTCCCTTTTGCCCCTTTGAAAAGGCCTTCTGGACTTGTGATTATTTCTCTGTAAGTTTTCTTTGTAATAGCGTCTTTTCCGAATCTTATTTTAAATAGATTTTCATTTTGAGCTATCTCTCCATTTACAAATCTTCCAAGGTATCCCCAAGGAATCACTCCCACCGTTATGTCGGTCTCCTCCAATACCTTTGGTTCAAACTCTTCATTTGCTTTAAGGGGAAGTCCATTTGAATCGTCTGAATTTATAAGTACATATTTAAAATTATCAAGCCCTTCAAGCGAATCGACCCCTAGCATCCTTCTACCTTCGATTCCGTTTCCATAGTAGACGATCTTTCTGGTGTGGGCAGTCTTTAGAAAAATTTTGTCCGGTATGAAGATCTCGTCCCACTTTAGACCTCTTGGAATTTCCATACCCATGGTACTTGTGATAAGCACACTTTCACCAATTGCAAGTTCTTCTTTTAACTCTTTGGAAAGATTTTCAATAAAAGTTTTTTTGCCTCCGGAGCCAACTACAGAGATTACGCCACCATCTATATTAAGTAAATTTTTTAACATTAAATCCCTCATTTCTAATTTAAGTATATCACTAAAACTTTAAGTTTTCATTGACAAATATTTTAACAAAATAAAGCAAGCTCATCTAATTCATGGTACAATTATTAAAAAGGAGGAGCTATGAAAAATTTAAAAATAATTATCTGTTCTCTAATCATCGCTATGATTCCAGGATTTACAAGGGCATTAACCCCTTCAGATCAAGGAATCCATCTAAACGACAGAGAGGTCGAAATCTCAGGAGTAAAGCACAATGGTTTTAACTATTACAGACTAAGAGACTTAGCTTATATACTTAAAGACACTAGGGCGCAGTTTGAAGTTGGCTACGACAAAGAAAAGAAGATGATCGTCATAGAAACCAAGACTCTATACAGTGGCGACAAAATAGATCCAGCTAAATTAGGTGAAAGTCTAAGTGTGGTGGATATTCCTATCTCAATCGACAAGAATCTAACCCACTTAGAAGTCGTAAACGTAAGCAGTTACAACTACTTTAGATTAAGAGACCTCGGCACATTAGTTGGATTTGAAGTAAATTACAATCCAGAAAATAAAAAAATAGATCTAGTAACAGAAAAAGAAGCCGAAGAAGATCTTCTCACGAAACTAAAAAAATCCAAGACGCCAATAATTTACGGAAGAGACAGCTGTCCATCATGTATAAAACTAAAAGCATACCTGGATAAAAACAAAATAGAATATGAATATAGATCCACCGAAGAATTAAAAAACAAAGAAGAGCTTATCGGAATGGGATTTAATAGCGTTCCACAAATGATCTTCGACGGCGAAGTCTACAGTGGCTTTAACGAAAATGTACTAAAAGAGCTCTTTGAAAAATAATAGAGAAAAATAAAAAAAGTATTGGATAAGACCAAGATAGGTCAAACTCCAATACTTTTTTAATTTAAAATTTAATATCATTGTTACGCGCTTGCAGCCACAGCCATTCTACCTTTAAGATCAATCTGTCCTACAATTACAGAACTAATAGTAGTAGTTAAAAGTGAAAACACAAGTTGTGTCACAGGTATATAACTAATGGACATCAAAAGGACAACAACGTCGCAGATGATGTAGACCATAGCGAGGCTTAGATTAAACTTATCAGAAATAGCAAGGGCAAGAGCATCATCTCCGCCAGTGGCGCCACCTTCAGTAACTACCAAGCCGCAACCAAGACCAATCAAAATACCACCGACAACAGCAGCGATAAATGGACTGTCATAAAGAGGCGGTAATATAGTTCCTGTGAATTTAAAAAGATTTAAAAACCCGGCGAAAAGAACTGTAGCCACCATAGATTTTTTGATGAACTCGCGACCCAAAATTTTGTAACCGAGAATGTAACATAAAATATCGAGTACGATAGAAGAAATTGAAGGGTCAATCCCTAGCATCTTCTTAAAAAATAGCATAAGACCTAAAATACCACCTTCAGTGACATAACTTTGGTCATGCACATTTAGCACGGCAAAAGCGAGAATCGCACTGCCAAAGACAATCCTTAGAAAAGATCTAAGAGATAAATCTAAAAAATTAAGTTTTTTATTTAGCATAATTTCACTCCTATTCTTAATTTACCTATCTAATCTCTGTGCAGATAAAAATTTGCAACAAAAAAAAGACGGCCAAACGTCTTTTAGGTGCGATGCTTTTTGTTTCTTAATTTTTTCTTGTAAAAACTCTGAACCAGAACTACTTTTTAGCCTATAAATTTGTCACATCAGACATAAACCAGGCTCTTTATCGTAAGAACTGTCATCAGATAAAAACTACCCGAAGGTAACCTTAAAAGATACTTAATTTTTCTTTCGTAATAATAATATAATTTTTGAAGACAGAAGTCAATAGAAAATGGCTATTTAAAGCCGTTTTATATAATGAACATAAAGTTTAGTAAATGATGATGGTATTTTGGGAAGAATTGTTAGAAGAAAAGTCATAGGAAGATGCCTTCCAACTGCAGTTACCCTGAGTGGAGACGGCTCTGCCGTTGAAGTCGAACAGGTCTAACCTCAGAAGAGCAATTTATACAAATGAAATCATCCAAACTTGACCTCACCATGGTTAGACCCATTCAACTCACTGCGTTCGCTTAGGGTGACTGTGTTCCTTGAGTAATTACATATAGAGATCCTTCGGCTATGGAAGCAGATTGCTTCCGCTACGAGTGTGAATAGGATTTTATGTTGTCGGACTCCTGTCGGCTGATGGAAATTAATTTAATATCAATGTTAATGAAAACAAACTTCTTCCACACACAAAAAAAGAAGGGTTGCCCCTTCTAAATTCTATTCCATTCTTTTATTCTCTTTTCTCTTTCTTATTGAAGACATGATTCTTTCGTTTAATGCCACTGCTGGGTTGTAGCCCAGTTGTTTCTGTTTATAGTTATTGGTTGTGACTTCTATTATCATGGCTGTGTGTCGTCCTGGTTTTACTGGAATGGTGTACTTCACTACATCTATTCCCAGGATTTCTTCATATGTGTCTTCTAGTCCTAGCCTTACATATTCTTTTTCGTCGTCCCATAGTTCTAAGTGGGCTATCATTTCTATTTCTCTTTTGCCCATTACTGATCCTACTCCGAAGAATCTTTGGATGTCTATGATTCCTACTCCTCTTACTTCCATAAAGTGTTTTGTGATTTCTGGGCTGGTGCCTATTAGTCTGTCGTCCATCTTCTTTATTATGACTGAGTCGTCGGAGATGAGTTTTGCTCCTTTGGCGATTAGATCTAGTGCTGTTTCTGATTTGCCGACTCCTGAATCCCCTGTTAGGATTACTCCTACGCCATAGACGTCAAGAAGCACTCCGTGGATTCTTGTGGTCGGTGCCAAAGCTTCATCTATGAAGTTATTTAAACTTTCCATGACTTCACTGGTTTTTTCTTTTGTTTTAAATATGGTTACGTCATAAATTTCTGCTGCGTCTAATGCCTCTTTAAATACAGGGTTTCCTGCTGTAAATATGATGGCTGGCACTTTTTGTTCCAAGAGTTTAAAGATGCTATTTTTTCTATCTTCTGGCTCCATTTCTGATAGGTAGTACCATTCTTGGTTTCCTATTAGTTGAAGTCTCTCGTTTTTAAATTTTTTGTAGTAGCCTGCAAGTTGTAATCCTGGTCTATTGACTTCTGATTCGCTTATATGGATTGAAAAGTATCTTTTCGCTTGATATACTAGCTCGATGTCGAGGTCGGCTTTGATATCCATGAGGGTGTAGTAACTCATTTTTTCCTCCAATGTTTGTAGAGATTCTCCGCCGATTTTCTATTCATCGACGGCACTTCCAGCAGTTCTTCTATGGAAGCTTCTTTTATTTTGTCTATGGTTTTAAAATATTTCATCAGGTTCTGTTTTCTGATTTTGCCTATGCCTTCTATATCATCTAGCTCTGACTTGAAGGCTGTCTTGGAGTGGAGACTTCTGTGGTAACCTATGGCAAATCTATGGGCTTCTTCCTGTATTTTGTAGAGTAGGCGATATAGTCCTCCTCTTATTTCCAGTGGATATTCTTTACCTTCGTAGATGATTGCTCTAGTGGTGTGGAAGTCGTCTTTTACAAGTCCTGCTACTTCTATTTCTATTCCCAAATCTTGCATTACTTTTTTGGCTATTCCCACTTGTCCCTTGCCTCCGTCCATAAGGAGCAGATCAGGAAGAAGTGTGAATGAACCTTTTTTATCTTCTCTTGCTCTTTTAAATCTTCTTTCCAATACTTCTTTTAGTGATGCGTAGTCGTCTGGACCTACTACAGTCTTTATTCTAAATTTTCTGTAGTCAGATTTTTTCGCTTCTCCATTTTCAAATACCACCATCGAGCCTACAGATTCCACTCCAGATATATTGGAGATATCATAGCATTCGATCCTTCTTGGAATTTTCTTTAAGTTTATGGTTTCTTGAAGTTTCTCAAGTGCTAGTAAGTTGGATTTCATTTTTGATTCATATGAATCTTGATACTTGGATGCCATGTCCAGTGCATTTTTACGCACCAGACTCATTAGATGTGATTTTTCTCCTTTTTGTGGGACACTTATCTTGACTTTTTTGCCTGATTTTTCTGATAGGAACTCTTCCAGCACTTCGCTGTCTTCCGGCATGGTTTCTGTCAAGATTTCTTTTGGCACAAAGGCCGCCCCCATGTAGAACTGTTTCATAAAGTCGGAGATGATCTCTTCGTCAGTTGCTCCATATGGATCTTCGATTAAGAAATGTTCCCTGCCTACGATTTTTCCAAGCCTTATAAAGAATATCTGCACCACCACAGAGTCAATACCTCTTGCAAAGGCGATGATGTCTCTGTTGTCTGTGTTGGCGCTATCCATAAGTTGCTTTTCTTGTAGTGCTATAAGGGAGTTCATCATGTCCCTTAGTTCTGCTGCTTTTTCAAAATCCAGTTCTTCTGACGATTCGAGCATTTCTTTTTCAATGGAGTCTATTATTGTGTAGTCTCCAGCTAAAAAAGCAAGTATCTCATCGATCATAGGTGCGTATTCCTCAACCGACACATCTCCTTTACAAGGTCCTAAACATTTCTTGATGTAGAAGTTTAAGCAGGGTCTGAAGTTTAGTGGGTCCTTGTTTAGATTTAGTTTGCAATTTCTAATCTTGTATCTTTTTTCAAAGACTTCGATTGCTTCATTTTGATATAAGGATACTGTTTGTCGTCGCGAAGAAGAATATTGTACTTTGGCGAAAGTTCCTTTATTAAATTTGATTCAAGGATCAGAGACTCCACCTCGTTACCTACGATTATATATTCGAAGTCATTTATGTTTTTGACCATGGATTCCACTTTTCTCGTGGATTTTCCGTAGGAGCCGAAGTATTGTCTAACCCTGTTTCTAAGATTTTTAGCCTTGCCGACGTAGATCACTGCATCGGTCTTATCCTTCATAAGATAAACTCCCGGGTTCTCCGGGAGCATGGCTAATTTTTCTTTTAAGTTCATATTTCTCTAGTTTCGTGTTTTAAAAACTCTAGCATTTCTCCGTCGAAGTGTGGCGCAAGAAGTTCATAGGTTCTCTTATGATATTTATTTAAAGTTTCGATCTCTTCTTTAGTTAAAAGATCTCTGTTAACAGCGTCTAAATCGAAAGGAATATAAGATAGTGATTCAAATTTGAAGAATCTTCCATCAGGATATTCGCCGTCATCAACGCATTCCATTATATTTTCGATTCTGATGCCGTGTTTATTTTCTTTGTACACACCAGGTTCGTTAGAGACGATCATACCAGGTTCAATAGGCACATTCCTTCCAGCTCTTGGACTTATTCCGTGAGGTCCTTCGTGAACGTTTAAGAAATGACCAACGCCGTGGCCAGTTCCACATTTGTAGTCCATGTGGTACTTCCAAAGGTTGATTCTTGTAATTCCGTCTAGCGCAATGGTGGAAGTACCTTCTAAAAATACTGCATTTAAAAGTGCAAGATGGCATTTAAGAGTCAAGGTGTAGTCGCGGATCTCTTCGTCAGTTAGTTTACCAACGGCAATGGTTCTTGTGATATCAGTGGTGCCTCCTAGGTATTGTCCTCCAGAGTCCACAAGCAAAAATCCGTGATTTTCTATCTTTGCATGGTCAGCTTCTGTGGCTTGATAGTGCATCATCGCCGCATTTGGGCCGTATGCACAGATAGTTTCGAAGCTATCGTAGAAGAAATCTTTAGATTCTTTTCTGAAATCGAGAAGTCTCTTGGTAGCATTTAACTCATCTGTGTGGTTTTCCTTTGCCCACTTTATAAATTTCGTTAGAGCCACCGCATCAGTAACATACACATTCTTTTGGTTTTCAAGCTCAACTTCGTTCTTTATAGCCTTTCTATAATCGGTTGGATTTGCGCGATTAATTATTTCATTATGAGCATCTAAGATTGCATAAGCCTTGTGGTTGGTGTATCCAGTGTCCACAAGCACCTTTTTGCCAGCTATTTTTTCAAGATCTGTGAAAAATTCTCTATAATCTTTAAACTCTGCGTCTTTGAAATCTTTTAGGTCCTTAACTTGATCAAGGTCAACGTAAATTGTAGCAGTATCTTCAGTTACTATTGTGTAAGAGATAAAAACTGGGCAACAGTTTATGTCAGCGCCTCTTAGATTGTAGAGCCAAGCAATGTCATCTAGCTTTGAAAGCACAAAAACATCAGCGTCTCTTTCTTTCATATCAGATCTAAGGTCAGCTAATTTATCAGCGCAAGACTTGCCAGCGTACTTTATATCGTGAGTAAATACCTTTGACTTAGGAAGTTCAGGTCTATCTTCCCAAAGTTCTTTTGTAAGATTTTTGTCTACAATACTTATTTCAGCTGGAATATTGTCGTGAAGTCTTTTGAAATTAGCTTCTGGATAGAGTTCAAAATCTAAACCAAGGGTGGCAGATTTGAAATTCTTGGAGATATATTCCTCGATGGTGTCATAACCAGGAATAGCCATCTTCATAAGTTTGTATCCAGGAAACATTTGCTTTTCCGCTTGGATGAAATATCTTCCATCAGCCCAAAGTAGAGCTTCGTCCTTGGTGATAAGAGCAGTTCCTGCAGAACCTGTAAAACCTGAAACAAACTGTCTTTCGTTGTAGTGATTAGGTAGGTATTCTGAACCATGTGGGTCAAAAGTAGGCACAAGGTATAGATCCAAACCTTCCTTATCCATAAGTTCTCTAATTTTATTAAGTATCATAAAAACTCCTTTATATAAAAAATAATTCTTTGTTTATAATAATATTATATCTCAAATGTTACGATGATGTAAGTAGAGAGGAAAATGTTTTTGTGTGGAGAGGTTAGGTGTTTTTTTTGAAAACTTAATGAAGACACTCACTCCAAAGCTTCGCCATCCCAAGCGAAAGTGCATAGCTCTTATTTGGTGGATCTGATTATTGTGAGTTTAGTTGCCAACACTTGACCTTCAGAAGTTATGTAAATCAATAAATGTGGTTTTTAAAGAGCCTTTGGCTATGGAACCTGGATTTCTGCTACGGGATGTAAAAAACAAATGCTATCCGGATAGCATGTAAAAATTTAATTATCTGAACGAAACCTCATGAGGTAGAGATCCTTCGACTTCAGAGCCTGTCGGCTCTTTCGCTCAGGATGACCAAGTAGAGGGGTAAACTTACAGAAGTTTATTAAATCAATCATTTATTTCAGTGCAGAGCCTCTCGGCTATGGAAGCTGGTAGCTTCCTCTACACAGTAACCCTCCCAACTACAGTCACCCTGAGCGGAGACGGCATCGCCATCGTATTCGAACAGGTCTAACCCTGGTGGGGTCAAACACGGATCACTGTTTTTTTGTAGCGGAAGCTAAAGGAATACAGTCACCCTGAGCGGAGACGGCATCGCCGTCGTAGTCGAATGAGTATAATCCTGGTGAGGTCAAACACGGATGACTGTCTTTTTTTTATAGCGGAAGCAACCTGCTTCCATAGCCAAATGCTCTAATAAAAAACATTCTACCCTAAATGTTCTCACAAAAAAACTCTGCCAATGCAGAGTTCTTTTCTTCTATTTTAAATTATCTTTCAATCAATTATTGAAAAGGCTGTTGAAGAAGTCTAGGAAATCATCTACATCTCCATAACCTTGTCCATTTTGACCGTCTTGCCTTTCTTGGTCTTGGTCGCCTTGACCTTCGTCATATCCGTCATTTCCCTGTCCTTCTTGACCTTGCTCATCATCTTGTCCTGGTTCTATTTCGTTTTGTCCTGGAAGTCCTTCTTCTATTTTTTGTTTTGGTACTTTGTAATCTGTAAAGGTTATTTCAACCTTCATTTCCTTTCCATCTCGAAGTATGGTTATATTTGCAACATCGCCTGGCTTGTACTTATAAAGTAGGGCTCTTAAGACTTCATTTGTCACTACTTTTGTTCCGTCTATTTCCAAAAGGATATCTCCCTTTTTAAGTCCTGCTTTTTCTGCTGGACTTCCTTCTTGTACTTGGGCGATGAATTGACCGTACTTAGTTCCTAGAGTTTTTCCTATCATTCTTTGAACTGATTGAACTGGCATGATGGTTGCTCCTAGGGCTACTGGTTGATATTCGCCTGTCTTTAGTACTGATTCGATGATTGGCTTGATTGAGTTAATCGGTATTGCAAATCCCATTCCTTCTGCTGTTTGAAGTTTAACTGTGTTTATTCCGATTATTTTTCCTTTTTCATCTACCAATGGTCCGCCTGAGTTACCGCCGTTTATTGATGCGTCTGTTTGAATAAGTCCTACCATGTATCCGCCGCCGTCAACTTGTCCGATATACCTATTAAGTCCAGAGATTACTCCTTTGCTTAGTGATCTTTGGAATGCTAGGTCGATTGGGTTTCCTATTGCGATGGCAGTTTGACCTACTTCTAGCGCATCTGAATCACCAAGTTCTGCTGGTACGAGATTGTTGGCTCCTTCGATCTTAACTATGGCTATATCCACAGCCTTGTCAGACCAAACGACTCTTCCCTTTACCTTTTGGCCGTCATTTAGATAGACTTCTACGTCTTTTGAAATGTTTTCTCCAATTCTAATAACGTGGGAATTGGTTAGTATATATCCGTCTTTTGAAATTATTACTCCAGATCCTGTGCCTGTTATGGCTTGGGTGCCGAAGATTGTCCTTTGATAGCCCTTTGTGGTGATTCCGACTACTGATGGCACCACTTTTTTAAACACGGCACTGCCGACATTTTCAGAGTCTTTTGTGTTTATTTCAACTGGGCTGCTATTTGCTGTTTCAACTTCTGTTGGCGCAGAGCTCATATTTCTTCTTATCAAAAAATTATATGTTATCGCTGATCCAAGTATTGATCCTATTAATGAAAAACAGATTGCTAGAAAGAACACGGACTTGCCGGATTTTTTTCTATTTCTCCTCTTGTTTTCCCTTCTGATTTCATATTCATTTAAAGGTCTATTTTCTAAATTGTTGTATTCATTGTTATATTCGTCCATATCATTACCTCCAATTTTATTATACCCATTGTAGCTCTCTTCTGTGATAATACGGTTAAGTTTTTGAGTTGAATCTAGCATTAAAAATTGAAGTTTTGTAGAAGATATTTTCAAAATTTATGAAATAATGTGTTACCTACATTAAAAAAGGAAGACCAAAGCCTTCCAATTTTTCCTATTATATTTTAATTTTCTTCCTTCATCCAATTTATAAAGTATTCACTGAACTTAGCCGCTCCATCTTCATTTAGATGACCTGGGTCGTAGAAATCAGCTTCCACTAAACCTATTTTATCCTTCTCATTATTAAAATCATGAAACTTAAGCCCGTGTTCTGTACACATTTTAGAAAACTCGCTTAAATTTTCTCTGTAGACATTTTCGTCGTACACCGGCGTCTTTATAAGTCTTAGCTCAACTCCATTTTTCTTACAAAGCTCATCTATATTTAATATGGTTTTGAACTTGTCCTCCATATATTTTCCAGAAGCAAGTGAAATCGCCTTTAAGTTTTCCTCCTTCATGGATTTGTCCTTGGAAAATGATGGCGACTGACCACTTAGCTTTACATATCCATTTAGATCGTCGTGGTACATGCTGTACTTGAAATTAAAATCTTCATCTTTAAGTTCGTCCCATCTTGAATGGTACATCAAAAGTGGAAATATTGTGTGAAGCTTCATCCCCTTAGGCACAGCCTTTGTAACCATGCGAATCTTTCGAAGTCCCAACGGAAAATAATCCGTATATGAATGGACCGTTGCTTCATCAGCCTCTGACTTTGAAATGGCGTCGAAAATATCCAGGTACACCACCTTTGGATGAGAGATTGAAATCGCAGCATCGATGTAAAAATAGTTCGCATCAAGTGGTTGTTTCTGAGATGCTAGAATATAGCTTGAGATTCCTTCTTCCTCCAAAAAACTTGGAATTACAGAGCAATACGCGTGGGAAGTACCGAAAAACATGACGTCATAATCCTTTTTTTCGTTGAAGTATCCGCCGATCTTGTTGCCCATGTCCCAAGGCTTATCCAGCGATTTTCTGATCAAGATATTATTTGCATAGCTAAGTGATGTCCCAAGGACTGCTAGAAATATTAAAAAACATATGAAATTACGCAATCTTTTCATAAAATCATTCCTAAAATTGAAAATATATAAACATGGACTCAGAAAAACCGACTCCGTAGATTCCAAATATCACCACAACCATTATAAGTGCGAAGAATACTACGCCTTTTAAGATGGTTGGTGAGTGCATAAATTTATCCTTTACATTGATCTTATTGTATTTCAAAACATCCACTACAAATAGAATCAAAAGTGCGATCAAAAGTACATAGAGATTAGGAGCGTTTAACCCTGCTTCCAAAACTCCAGCGCCAGTTGGTCTAAACATTCTTGAAATGTAGGTAAAGGCATCGGAAACTTTTTCTGCACGGAAGAAGACAAAGGCAAGCACCACTAGAATAAATGTCACAAGCCTAGAAATATTTCTCGAAATGAAAGAGCCTCCAGTTTTTAAGCGAGAAATAAAGTGGCTAATAATATTTAAAATTCCGTGAATCAGTCCCCACATAAGAAAAGTGTAATTCGCCCCGTGCCAAAGACCACTTACAAGAAAGACGATCATAATATTTACATAGTGTCTGAACTTTCCATTTCTGCTGCCTCCAAGAGGGATGTAGAGATAATCCTTAAACCATGTGGAGAGAGAAATATGCCATCTACGCCAAAAATCTACTATTGATACAGCAAGAAACGGCTCACGAAAATTATCCATAAGATCTATTCCCATGACCTTCGCCGAACCCTTCGCCATAATCGAATAACTGTAGAAGTCACAGTAAATTTGAATGGAAAAGAGAAGAGCCCCAAGCATCATAGCAGTTCCTTTAAAATCCATTGAACCGAAGACCGTGTTTACATAGATTGCAGCACGATCAGCAATTACAAGTTTTAAAAACAGGCCGTAAAAAATTAAAATCATACCTTCAACTAGATTGCAAACGCAGTACTCACCTTGATTTTTTATCTGCGGCAAAAGATTCCTTGACCTTTCAATAGGTCCTGCCACAAGCTGTGGGAAAAATGACACGAATAGCGCATAGGTTATGAAGTTTCTCTCAGCCTTAATATCGCCACGATACACGTCCATGGTATAACCTAGAGCTTGAAAAGTGTAGAAAGAAATCCCAACTGGCAAGATGAAAAGTGCCGCAGTTGAAAAATTGCCACCAGAGATACGATTGAAAATATCTATAAAAAATCCATAATATTTAAAAACAAAAAGAATCCCGAGATTTAAAATAAATGAAATGGAAAGAAATACTTTCTTCTTACCATAGGAATCCATAAGACGCGCCGCAAGGTATGTAATAACAGTGGAAAGAAGCATAAGCGCCGCATACTTTACATTCCAGCAACCATAGAAAAAGTAGGATGCTAGAAGTAGATGGATATTTTTAAATTTTTTCGGTAGTGCAAAATATAAAATCACCACAATCGGGAAAAATATTGCATAAGAAATAGAATTAAATATCATAAAACCTCCAACTATAAGTGTATAATATGAGGAATTAAAAAGCTAGTTTTTGTTGATGACCGAGTTTGATGTGTTAGTTAGATAAGTTCTTCCTCGTAATCGTTTAAGAGTTACTACCCATGTCTTATTATGTGGTTTTCATCTGCTTTTTTATGATAAAATGTAATTATAATAAATTTGGAGGTGGATGATGGGATTATTTGACGATATGATGGATGATGCTAGAATTGCCAAAGTTTTTTCCGTGGGATTAAATCTACTTTTAGATTTATCTCTAAAAATGCTCCTAAGGCTATGAATTTTGCCAAGAAGCAAAGCAAGTCTATCTCTAAGCAAGTTGACAAGTTTAACAAAAAATCATAATTTATCTCATTAAAAAAAGTAGAAGTCTCCTTCGACCTGAACCCGTAAACACAGAACAAATTAATAATATTTTAATCCGAATGTATTATTAGCTCTTCTTTATCAGCTTCAGTAATCTTTCTAAGTGCATTTTCTAACATTGTGTTTGTTAGTTCTATTGTTGGATAATTACTTATTGTATAGCTTATTATTTCTCCGTTATATACATCTAGTATTTGTAATATGTATTTCTTCTCCTCTTGTCCTTTTATTCTAAATTCTGTTATGTCTGTTAACCATAGTCTATTTGGTTTAGTTACTGTAAAGTCTCTGTCTACTATATTAGGCGCTACTTTTTCTTGTCCTCCTGCTTTTCATGAAAAGTATTCTTTTATGATTTTTTCTTTAAATTCTTTTGTGTATTTTGATATCAAAAAACCCCTCCATCCTTATTTTGGATTTTGGGGTTCAGGTCAATCTCTCTGAGACTAGTTTAATATTATTTAATTGTTGTAAAGTTTTGGTCACTTGAATCATACACTACAACCGGCGTGCCAACCTTTACTTTTTCGAAGAGATCCTTCATAAGTTCTGGTGGAGTATTTACGCAGCCATGAGATCCTCTAGTTAAGTAGATCTTGCCACCGTATTCACTTCTCCATGTAGAATCGTGAATTCCACAACCTGACCAGTTAAACGGCATCCAATAATCCACATGGGACTCATACGTTTCTCCAGTTAAGAATCTGTCCTTTTCGCGGGACCACACCCTGCCAGTTCCAGTAGGAGTGCCGTTATCCTTGCTAGGATTTCCCGTTACGACGTCCGTTTCCATTACGAGTTTACCTTCTTGATAGTACCACATATGTTGGCGACCAAGGTCAATTTCTATATAGCTTTTCCCTATGTCCGATCCATCACGAGACATAGCGGTTAGTTTATATACAGGCTCTATGTGTTTAGATTCCATAGATGCTAGGGATTCTACTATTAGATTCTTGGTATTTTCAATATCAGTAAGCCATCCGTAGATTCCACCCTTTACCACCGTAAGTCCAAGACCAGTTGCATAGAAAGTCCTGTCTGTTTTATAAGTGTCGTACTTCCTCGAAAGCATCTTCGCAAACTCCAAGGCTTTTCCCTCATTTGGAACTATGCTGTCGCCGTTAAAATCATACATCTGAGCTAGTTCATTGCCAGAGAGTTTCTCTTCGGTGCTTCCAATCTCTACCACAATTTCATTGCCAGAAACCTTATTATAATTATCTCTTGCTTCGATTAAAGCCTTGTCATTTTCAAAAATCTCTGGATCCATATATAGTTTATTCTCTTCTAAATTGACTTCAGTCTTGCCTTCTAAGATCTCTTTATTTACTAGCTTTTTAAATTCATCAATAGAAAATGTCGTTCCCAAATCTTCCTTTACGATCATGAATTTATCTCCAACATAGTCTATAGTTGCATCAACTGGAGGCTTCATATTCTTCACTTGATCTAGAGCATCAATCTTCTCACTTAAGAGATTTTCGCTAAAGTAAACAGTGTGAGGCGCATCTATATTTTTAGGAACGAGCATAGATATAAACCAGTAGAAAGGATTTTGAAAAATATCGCTGTCCTTTAGTTCATCTGTATAGTCTATGTCAGACCCAAGGATTTCCTCACGTTTTTCTCTACCGATGATTTCAATTTTGTAGTTATCACTTAAATCTTTGTAGTTTCTGTCCAGTACACTTATCTCAGTAAGACTGAAATCATGTCCGTTAATAGTAGTGCCTGGAAGGAAATATTTTGAAAATAAAAATACTCCCCCTATATATAAAAGAAGTATCACTCCTATGATTATTATTAAAGATTTCTTAATAGCTTTCATTACTACCTCCATAGTTAAGTTTAGCAGAGGCATATGTTATTTTCTATATATTTTTAAAAATGTAAATAATTTTTAACTCTTTGGAGAGTGGTTTTGTGTTTGAGTTTTTGTTGGAGAAGTTTTGCAAGTAGATCTCCATTTGGCGTGATAAGGCTTAGATGAATCAGTTGCATAGGCTAGGGCTATTGAGGTTATACCCGTTCGACTCGGAAATAAATTTCCTCGCTCAGGGTGACTGTAGTTGGAAAAATTCTCTCTATAAAAATTAAAAAGGAAGTCGACTACCTTAATACTCATAAAAAAATCAGAGGAAGACAATCACCCTAATAGGAGCCGTAATCTCTGGAGTAGCAATCGAGTTCTACATAATAATTAAAAAAGCAGGCTTAAGCCTGCATATGTATTATAAATTTAAACTTACTTTTAGTGCCTTATCTATGTTTTCCATTATTTCTTCTGGAAATGATCCGACTTTTTCTCTTAGTCTCTTCTTGTCTATCGTTCTTATCTGTTCAAGTAGTACCACCGAGTTTTTAGGTAGTGCTAGTCCTTCTGCCATGACGTTTAAATGGGTCGGAAGCCTTGCTTTATTTAGTCTTGATGTTATTGCCGCTACTATTATTGTCGGCGAATACTTGTTTCCTATATTATTTTGTAATACTACGACAGGTCTAACTCCTCCTTGCTCGGAGCCTATCACCGGGCTTAGATCTGCGTAGAATATGTCTCCTCTTTTTACTATCATTTTTGCACCTTTATGCTTATATCTTTAAAATTGCAAATGGAATGTTTCTTACTATATCTCTTGCTATTACTGAATTTTCTCCAAGCTTCTTCTTTGCGATACTGCCGGATAATCCATGTATGTACGCGCCCATGGATGCTGCTTTAAACGGTTCTATCTTCCTACCTAGAAGAGATGTTATTATTCCTGAGAGCACATCTCCTGAACCTGCTGTGGCTAGCTCTGGACCTCCTATTTTATTAATATAGACTCTTTTCCCATCTGTGACTATGGTTTCATTTCCTTTTAATAAAACCACTGTTCTATGTTTTCTTGCAAATTCTTTTGCTATTTCTATTTTGTTTTCTTTTATTTCTTCTATGGTTAGTTTTGTAAGTCTTGAAAATTCTCCCATGTGAGGAGTTATAACTTTGTTTTTTAGTTCAACTTTTTCTAAATTCTTGCTAAGTATGTTTAGTCCGTCTGCGTCTATTACCATTGGAATTTCTTCTTCTACTACTTTTAAAAAGATTTCGATCTTTTCTTTACTTTGTCCCATTCCTGGTCCTATGCATGCTGCATCCATTTCTTTTAAAAATTCAAGATTTTCTCTATATATTGCTTCGAAACATTTTGAGAGGACCAATTTTTTTATTTCTCTGTCTGTATGAAAGTACACTAGTCCTGATCCTGTTCTTAGACTTGCCATCACTGATAATATTAGTGCTCCTGGCATCTCTTCTGATCCACAGACAAATCCTACTCTGCCGAAATCGCCTTTATGTGAGTCTTTCTTCCGATTTAAGATGCCTTTAAACTCTGTTGGTACTTCTAGTCTTTCTGATATTTTTATTTCTTTTGCTACTGCCACTGCAAATTCTCTTTCGTGAGAGACTGAATATGTAAAGGTCTTCTCTCCTATTTCTGCAATATATGGGTTGAACTTAAGCTTTATATCTTTAAATGCTATGCCGTCTATCCCTGTGCCATTTGCTTTAGATACTGCTTCTTTTGTAGCAAAATATGCGGATAGGCTCTCATAAAAATTGGGTCTTGTTTTTATGTATGTAATTTCTTCTGGATTAAATATCCTTTCTAAAAATCTATCTTCGTGTTTTTCATAGACTTTTTTTACTCTAGTAATTTCTATTATATCTATCCCTATCATTTTACTACCTACTTATTGTTACTCCCCATACTTAATTATAATCAATATTACAAAAAAAATAAAGGAGAAGCTATTAACTTCTCCATGGCGAGGAAGAGTAGGAATCGAACCTACCAAAGAAAAACTTTCTTACAACGGTTTTGAAGACCGCGGAGCACACCAGACACTCATTCTCCCCCATAAAAAGTCCCGACCAAGCGGGACTATTTTATTATACTATATTTTTTTGTTCTTGTTAAGCTATTAAGCCTGCTTTTGTTAATATTTCTTCTGCCTTTTCTTTGTTTGCGTCAGAAATTAGAACGATAGGTCCTGTACATCCCATTGCTGATTCAGCATAGATGCCTTCTTTCCAAAGTGCTTGTACTGCAGTGTCCATTTCAAGAATATCTATTCCTGGTATTTGAGCTGTTACAACTTCATGTGGGGGAGCTGTAACTTCTTCTTCTGCCTTTTCTTCTTTTTTGTCCATTGACGCTAAGATTTTTTCAAGGCCAGCTTTTTTCGCATCTGCATATACTTTCTTGGAAACTTCTACTAGATTTCCTCTTACTGATTCTACTGCATATTGAATAGCATTTCTAACTACAGGTGTTCCACTTGCTCTTGAGATTATAAATACTGGTGTATGGTATCCTTCACCTAGTCCAGGTCCATATCCGAATCCAGCTGTTTCGAAGAATCCGCCAGATGTGAATGATGCAAATGTCTTGATAAGGACATTTCCTGTAAGTGAATCCATAACTACAACATCACAAGTTCCTGCTACTAAGTCGTTACCTCTTAGTACTGCACCACCGTCAGCTCTCTTAGATTCTGCAAAGTTGATTTCAAAACCATTGTCTTTTAATTCTTTTAGTTTCTTTTCAACTATTCTTGCAGCTTCTACGTTTAAGATACCAACTGTTGGATGTTCGATTCCATTTGCTTTTGCTGCTATGATTCCATTTATTGTGTTAAGAACCATTGCGATATCTCTCTTCATGTGGGTTGTTCCCGTAGTTGTTGCGATGTATACTTCCTTACCCATTGCAGGAGTTACTGTTCTACCTACTGTAGATACCCCTATTGGGAATGGATAGTGCATTGCAACTGCAGCGTCTATTTTACCTTCGTTAAATAGTTGCTCAAGGGCTTCTGCAACTTCTTCATCGTTTGCTGCTTCTACACAGTTGTAATCCTTGTAAGGAGTTCCTACAACTGTGAATTCTACGTCTCTAAAGCCTTCCATAGCTTTATTTACGTTATCAGCACCAAGTTCTGAATCTAAATTAGTTACAGCTATTCTAACAGTAGATGACTTAGATTTACCAGTTTCAATTTCTTCAGCAATGTCATTAATGAATTCTGCTAGTAATTTACTCATCTTACTCCCTTTCTAGAATATCTGAAGCTACTTTCTTCATTGATTCTGCTAATAGCTTTCTAACCATTTCTTGGTCTAGTCCTGTTTCAGCTTCTGCATCTTTTCCTGTATTTCTTTCAACTATTACTGAAATACCATCGAATAGATTTGTAAGTCTTCCTAGGAATAGTGATCCTTTACCTATTAGCATTGCTCTGTTTAGATCTCCATCTGTTAAGTCATGAATCATGTGTCCTACGTATGGTACTGCTGAAGGAATATGTCCTTGAGTTGGTGCCCATCCGTGTAATCCGTGTGTTTCTATGAAGCTCTTAAGTTCTTTTTTATCTAATTCACCTTTTGTTACTGCAAGTGCAGCTATCATCTTGTAGTTAGCTTCTGGAACATTTCCTGCTCCTGCTGGTTTAGTGATATCTGGGTTTTGCATTTCTGGTGAATATTTGTCTACATCTGTGAATTTAAGTCCGTGTTCGTGAAGTGGATCGTATACTAGTGATGAAATTACAGCTTGTGGTGATGATCCTGTAGATACTTTGTGAGTTCCTACAATGTCATTTCTGATGATTGGAGATACTCCATCATTTTGAGAAACTATAACTCCGAATCCTCCTACACAGTCTTCTAGAATTGGTAGACCTTTATTGATATGGTCTCTTGCGTTCATACCAAGTTTAGCTGTTGAACCACCTGCTACTACTAGCACGTTTTCAAAAGTTCCACCTCTTACATGTGAAGCTGCTGTAACTAATGCATGTACTGGTGCTGCACAGAATCCTCTTACGTCAGAACCGTTTGCGTTTTCAAGTCCACACATTTCTGCGATAGACTTAGCTATGTTTCCTCCACCTCTTTGGTTGATATCTCCTGCTGCTTCTTCTGAACATTCGATTACATAGTTTATATCTTTTCTATCTATGCCTGATACTCTTATGGTTTCAATTGCAGCTAGTGCACCTGATGCTTTAGATACAAGATTTTCAAGCATTGTATGTGCTGAAAGGTTAACATCTGTATCGTGAGCTGCTCTTACATATCCATAAAGTTTTCCGTCATGGTATAGTGCAACTGCTTTATCATTTGCGATTAATTCTTCAGCTTTTGAAATGTCTTGTCCTTTTAGTTTAGGGAACATTTTTTCAAATTCTGGATATCTTTCTTCTAATACAGATTTAAATTCATTCACGTAATCTTCTGATAAGAATACTAAATCAAATTCATCCGCATACTTAAGAAGTCCTATGAATTCTTCTTCTGGAACTATCATGCCGAATTTACCTTCTCTAGTTCCTTTGTTTTCAATTTCTGTGTATGGAAGTTTTTTATCTGCTAGTGCATCTGGGGTAGCGTTTCCAATATAGATTTGATTTGGTAGATAATCTACAACTTCATCAAAACTTCTTAAGTGATCTTGTACATTTTTTAATAAATCTGAGTCAGGATTAAGTATTTTTTCAGTGGTAAATGTAGCCCCAGCAGTTTCTACTAGCTGGGGTGTATTTACCAATACATATCCTGCACCTTTAATTACAGAATACATTTAGCCTCCTAGTTATCAAATATAGTTTGATCTTCTACTTCTGTTTCAAGAGCCTTAAGTGCTCTTTCAACTAGTCTTTCTCTTAGTTTGTATTCCTCTTCAGGAGTCATGTTAGGGTCTCCTAGTGGGTGAGGAATAGCTACTGCAGGTACAATTCTATTTGCTCCAACTGTTAGAGAAATAGGTGTAATTGTACAAATGTGTACTACAGGGATTCCTGTAGCTTCAATACCTTTTACCATAGTTGCGCCGCAACGTGTACAGGTACCTCAGGTACTTGTTAGTATAACTGCGTCAACTTTGTCTTCTTTTAGGTATTCTGCTATCTCTTCTGAGAATTTCTTAGCACTTGCTACTGCTGTACCATTACCTACTGTTGAATACCAGTAGTGGTGAAGTGATCCAATCTTTCCTTCTTTTTCGAAGTTTCTTAGAACGTCTACCGGGATAACTCTGTCTGCATTTTCATTAGCGTATACTGGGTCGTATCCACCGTGAGCTGTTTCTGAGTTTTCAGGAGTTAAGTCAGTTAAATCAGAGAAATCATATCTACCATACTTAGATGCTGATGATGATTCAATGTGATCTGGATTTCCTTTTGGAACTATACCACCTGATGTTACAATAGCGATTCTTGCTTTAGTTATATCTTTTATAGCTTTTGCAGGTTCAACTCTGTCGAATGCTGGCATTGGATATTCAGTTTCAAACTCTTCTCCATTTATTTTCTTTAGTAGCATTTCAACAGCACGTGCTGATCCTGTTTTATCTGAGAAGAAGTTGATACGTCTTCCTTGTGGGAAGTATCCGCCTTCTTCTGGTGTTCCTACATCTTCACCTTTAGCATATTTTTGAGTAAATGCGGTAATCGCTTTAAGAGCTTTTCTCATTCCAGCAGCTGAGTCTGCTGTTTGTAGAACGTAAACGTCCTTTGCAAACATATCTCTACCTGGATTTTCGTCATACATTGCTGTAATTGACTTGATTGCAAGTTTGTCTTGAACTTCTTTTGCGATAGTTCCTGATGCCATACCGTATCTACCAGCGTTAAATGCTGGACCTGCTATGAAATAGTCAGGGTTGAATTTGCCAATTTTGTCGATCAATTCAGCTTTAGCATCTTCAAGATTTTCGTTGAAGTAAGAGTCTCCACATACGATTGTTGCTACAATCTCGAAATCATCTCCAAGATTCTTTTGAAGTTGTGCTGAAATTGGTGGTAGTTGTTCTGCTACAAATGGTTTTGTATCAGCTTTTTCTTCTCCACCTATTCCTGCAAAGAACTGATTGACATAATGAACAACTTTTATTTTATCCATTATTTTCTCCTTTTTATTTTAATTATAGAAATTTGCAGTTATCGTTTCTGATGTCTTGCATTTCTTCAACTATTTCATCTACATCAAGTACCATTTCCATCATGCCTACTTGTTCGTCATATACGTCTGGATCAAATAGTTCTTTTACTTCATCTTCAACTACGTGGAATGCTAGTAATCCTAACTCAATTCCTGCTAATGGACCTGCAAATGTTGGGTCCCCTGCCATTACTGTTTCTGCTGCAAGACCTGCAGCTTCGGCTTCTGCTCCACCTAGAAGTACAACTAAGTTTTCTGGTCCGTATTCTTCTGCGAAGTTTTTAACTCTTTGTTGGTTTTCTAGGTCCATAGCGCCTGCGGCAGTTCAGACAAAGCATTCTGTTGCTGAGAAAATTACATCTGTATTGTCTACAGTTTCAACACATGCTTTGATAGCTTCACCAGGTATACCGTCACGGTCACCGATGATTATTATCTTTTTGTTTTCTAAATAATTAGTCATGTGATTTCCTTTCGTTTTTTTAATTTTAATCGTTGTTACATTTAACAATCTAAAGTTTCTAAAAATAGAAACCTTAGAAAGTTTTTGCTGTTAGATAGTTAAATCCTGTTTCGTTTGTAGCTCCAGTTATAACTTGGATTTCTACTTCAAGGGTTCCATCTTCAAGTATTGCTTCATCAGATCCACCTGCTATAACAAGTACAGCTTTTTCGTCTCCGATTACGTTATCTAGCTTAGGAAGTCTTACTACTTCGTTTGCATTACCACCAGTTACTACTGCGTTTGCTAGTGGATCAGCGTCTGCTAGAGATTGTGATTTACCATCACGACCAGCATATTCGTCAGTGATTATTACTGTGTCTATGCCTTTCTTTTCAATCTTAGTACAGTTCATGATAAGGTCAGTGTCTGGGTTACCGAAACCTTCTTGAGATACGATAACTGCATCTGCTCCTAAGAATTCACAAAGTTTAGCTGTCATATCTGAATGTCTTTGTTTATCCATTAGATATACGTTTTCGTTTGTAATTACAACTCCAAGGAAGTTTATAGTCTTTCCATGTTCTTTGTAAAGATTTTTGATAACGTCGTTATTTAAGTGAACATATGTTGGGTTTTTGTCGCATGCTGATACACAGTTGCCACTTACAACAGCTCCATCCATAAATTCTGTTGGATATAGGAATGTTGGGATAATTTTCTTTGCGTCAACACCGTATACATATGTGTCGTGAAGTAATCCTTGAGTTTGAAGCATACATACATAGATAACTTTCTTAAGATCTTTGTACTCTTCTACTTGTTCAAGTATTGGTTTTGTTTCGTAAACTGTTGTATTTTCAGGTTCTAAGTCTTTTGCTAAACGACCGATGAAATCAGTAATTTTAAGTCCTACCATTCTTACTGAGTGTTCGTGGTTAGCTTTAGAAATACCTTCTTTAGGTTCTACCTTAACAACTAAGTTTGTTAGTTTTGAGAATGGAGTGTACTTTGCTCCTTCTCCTGTCATGTCTATGATTCCTTCTTGGAATCCAACGATTGATCCGGTTGTGATTACTGCCATATTCTTAAGAGCGATTGTCTTACCAGTTCCTACTGTGTCGACTTTGTTTAAGATTCCAGGGAACATTTCGCCACCTTCAACCTTAACTCTAGGCTCAAGAACATCTTTTACCGGAATTATTCTCGTACTGTCACCAGGGCGTGCGATGAAAAATTCAATTGATTTTAGATAATCATCGTTAGCTACCTCTGATACTTCTTCAAGTTCAGCCTTGCTTACATATAGTATTCCGTCTTTGATTTCGGATTTGTCTGCAAACTGAATATCTTGAATTTTGATTTCGCCAAGTTCAAGACGCATAACTCACCTCTAATTAATTAATAAAATTTTTTGATCATTGCTTCGATGTTTTCAAGAGTTGCTGTATCTTCTCTGATTTCATCTACTTTTTGACCATCTTTAAACATAAGCATTGTAGGAAGTCCTAAAACTCCTTGCTTAATTGCATGACGTCTTGCTTTTACAATATCAAGAGAACAGAATTTAATCTTATCTCCATATTTGTCAGCAAGTTCGTGAACTCCTGGCATAAGTGCCTTGCATGGTTCACAAGATTGTGACCAGAAGTCTACAAATACATATCCTTCTGAGTTTAATACTTCATCATCAAAGTTAGTTTTGTCTAGTTCTATCACTTTTATACCTCCTATTAATAATCAAGTGCTTTTAGTTCTTTTTCTATAGTAACAGCTGCTATTGCACCATCAGATGCTGCTGTTATTACTTGTCTTAGTGGAGTATCTCTAATATCTCCAACTGCGAATACTAGATCCTTGTTAGTTCTCATGCATTTGTCAGTAATTATATACCCATCTTCAGTCATGTTTATCTTGCCTTCAAACATTTGTGAAGCTGGATCTGCACCGATAAATACGAATACACCTACTAGTCCATCATCTTCATCTGCATGGAAAACTGTTTCTTCTCCAGTTTCATTGTTAACGAATAGAATTTCATCTAGCATTCCATCGTTAGATCTAAGTTCTTTAATAGATGTGTGATACTTGATTTCAAGATTTTCTTTAGTTTCAGCTCTCTTAGCTACAATTTCATCACATCTTAACTTTTCACGTCTAACAAGAAGAGTTACTTTTCTAGCGAAGTCGCATAGATAAATAGCTTCTTCTACTGCTGAGTTACGAGCACCAACTACGAATACTTCGAAGTCTGTAAAGAAGTCTGCGTCGCAAGTTGCACAGTAAGAAACTCCCTTACCAGTAAGTTCTCTTTCTCCTGGAACATTAAGTTTTTTAGGAGCTGCGCCAGTAGCTATAATGATAGCTTTTGCTTCAAGGACTTCATCCCCAGCTAAGTACACTTTTTTAACTTTTCCGTCAAGATCTACATCTTTAACGTGAGCTTTTTTAAATTCAGCTCCAAAAGTTTTAGCTTGTTCTTCCATTCTGTCTGTTAGTGTTCTTCCTGATTCATGTTCAGTAAGTCCACCAGGATAGTTTTCAATTGATGCTGTTATGGCTATTTGTCCGCCTGTAACTTTTTCTTCAATGATTAGTGTTTTAAGTCTTGCACGGCCAGCGTATAATCCTGCTGCTAATCCTCCAGGACCTGCACCAATTATAATTAAATCATACATTCTTATCACCTTGTAAATTATTTAGAACTGGTAGTATCAGTTCCATATCTATTTCACTCAAGTCACTAATTATGGATTCTGTCATAAGTCTAGGAGATTGTTCATTAAAAGTGTGCTCGGCTCTTTTAATTGCGCCTTCAATAAGTTCTATAGAATCAAGGTCAATTTTGTCTTGCTTTTCAACTATAAAACTTCTGAAAATCGTATCTCTAGGTCTGAAGTTTCCGTATAGTGGATGAGTTAGTAGCTTGTAGTTTAAATGTAGTAAATCTCTAACTTTATAGAACATTTCCAAGTAGTCTTTATCATTGTAAAATTTAACTTCGACTTTGTCAAATTTTTGATTATCGAAGCGAGGATTGTTCGTCAAAAGTAAAATTTCTCTCATAGTTCACCTTCTCATTCAATGTAAATGTCTAATTCAAGTCTTTGTTTATGTTAATTTATTCTATTTTATAAAATAAAAACAGGAAAGAGACTGCCTCTTCCCTGTTGCATAGCTTCAGAGTCACAACTCAACAGTCTTGTTACCTGAGAAATTCATATTAAAGCGGCAGCTCTAATACTTGTACCGTCGGTTTTTCATGTTTCGAAAATTTCCCATTGAGTTCTTGAATATAGAATTTCTTTATATTATGATAAAAGTAAACATTTACATCAGCTATATCTTAACATATAACTAATCAAAAATCAAATAGATGTATTCTTATAAAAGGAGAATTAAATGCAAAATATTTTTAAAAAATTACCCAAGATGGATGAAATATTGGAAAGATTCGATACATATCCAAAGAATTTACTTAAATATGTCTCAACTAGCGTCTTGGAAGATTACAGAGAAAAAATTAAATCAGGATTAACAGATTTTGAAATGGAAGATGTATTTACTTCTATAGAAAGAAATTTACAAAACGAAGAATATTTTTCTCTTCGCAGAGCTATTAATGCTTCTGGAGTTATAATTCACACCAATTTAGGTAGATCCATCGTTCCACAGTTTGCACTAGATAGGATAGAACAAGTTTCAAAAGGCTATATGAACCTCGAATACAATATTGATAAAGGCGAGAGAGGCTCCCGTTATGATCACCTAAGGAAAATTGTCTGCGAACTTACCGGGGCTGAAGATGCTCTCCTCGTAAACAACAATGCAGCAGCAGTTTTCTTGATGCTAAATACATTTTGTTCTGGAAGTGAAGTCGTGGTTTCTCGTGGCGAGCTTGTAGAGATCGGTGAATCTTTTAGAATCAATGAAATCATGGCAAGATCCGGCGCAATTTTAAAAGAAGTCGGCTCAACAAATAGAACTCATCTCTACGATTATGAAAACGCAGTCAATGAAAATACAAAGGCTCTTATGAAGGTTCATCCTTCCGATTACAAAGTCATGGGATTTACAAAAGAAGTGACAGCTTCTGAACTAAAAGGTCTCGCAAAAGAAAATGACCTACTTATATTAGAAGACTTAGGATCTGGTTCTCTTATAAATATGTCTAAGTTCGGTCTATCTGATGAAAGAACTGTAAGAGATTCTATTAAAGAAGGAGTGGATCTAGTTTCATTTAGCTGCGACAAGCTCCTCGGATCTGTTCAAGGCGGAATCATCGTAGGAAGACGCGATTTAATTGCAAAGATAAGAAAGAATCAACTTCTTCGTGCCTTTAGAGTTGGCAAATTAACCATCATGGCTCTTGAGGCTACCATGATTAAATTCTTAGACGAAGACGTGGCTATAAAAGAAATCCCTACCCTTCACATGATTGCAAAGACTAAGGAAGAAATTTTAAAATCTGCAGAAGAATTAAAGAAAATTGCCGAAGCTTCTTTACCAGACTTTGAAATTGAAATCGAAGAATGCAGTTCAAAAGTTGGAGGAGGAACCTATCCTGTGGATACACTACCTTCATATGCAGTTAGTTTTAAAACAGACGACATAATGAAGTTTGAATCCTACCTTAGACTTTCAAGACACCATATAATTGCAACAGTAAGGGACAATAAATTATACATGGATCTAAGGTGCATTCAAGATGAAGAGATATATATGATAGAAGAAATACTTAAGGAGTATAAAAATTGAGACATATAATAATAGGAACTTCTGGTCATATTGACCATGGAAAGACCACCCTTATAAAGGCTCTAACAGGAACGAGCACCGACAAATTAAAAGAGGAACAACAAAGAGGAATCTCTATAAACCTAGGCTTTACCTACTTCGACCTACCAAGCGGACTTAGGGCAGGAATCATAGACGTGCCAGGTCACGAAAAATTTGTAAAGAATATGCTCTCAGGAGTTGTCGGCATGGATCTCGTGCTTTTAATCATCGCAGCAGACGATGGCGTCATGCCACAGACCATAGAACACGCTGATATCCTAGAATTCATGGGAGTTGAAAATCTCATCTTCGTCGTAACTAAAATAGGAATGGTTGAGCCGGATATGCTAGATTTGGTCATCGCTGACATCAGAGAAAATTTCAAACATTCCCGTTTCAAAGATTCCAAAATAATTCCAGTGGACTCCCTATCTGGTAAGGGAATCGATAATTTAGTCACAGAAATAGATAAGATGGTTTCTGACATCCCAGACGTGGATCTTCATAAATCGGCAAGACTTAACGTGGATAGATCATTTTCTCTAAAGGGAATCGGGACCATAGTTACAGGTACATTAATAGAAGGAAAGATTACAAAGGACACTGCCCTTACCCTGTATCCATCAGAAAAGGAAGTGAAAGTAAGGTCTATCGAAGTTCACGATACACCGGCAGAAGAAGCAGTAAAAGGTCAAAGAACTGCATTAAATATAATCAACCTAAAAAAAGATGAAATCGAAAGAGGAATGGTAATAGCACAGACAGGTTCCCTTACCAAAACCTCACTAATCGACGTGAAACTCTCCACTTCCACCCATCAGGACGTGACTCTTAAACATTTTACAAGGGTGAGACTATTCCACGGAACCAAGGAAATAATGGCGAGGGTCATTCCGCTGGATAAAAAAGAAATCGCTCCTGGAGAAACACAAGTCGTACAACTTCGCCTCGAAGAAAAAATCTACGCAAAGATTGGTGACCCATTCGTAATCAGGCTATTCTCTCCAATGGTCACAGTAGGCGGAGGAATAATCCTAGAAACATTTACGAAGAGACACACATTTTCAGACAAGACATACTTAGAAGAGCTAAAGAAGAAGGAACTCGATCCAGAATACATCATAATTTCCTATTTAAAGGAACACGGCTACAAAGGAGCAAGCTACGAAGACATCTATTCATACATCGGTTACGAAGAAAGTTATCTAAAGAAATTGCTAGAAGAAATGGTAAACTCAAAGGAAATTTACTACATCGGCGGAGTTTATGTGGATAGCGATATGCTTCTTGAGTTTAAATCAGAACTTCAAGAAACGCTAAGCGAATACCACAAGGAAAATCCATTTGAAAAAGGAATCAACAAAGAAGTCTTAAGGGCAAAACTAAAATATCCACTTTCAACAAAATTCTTTGCAGACATAACTTCAACAGAAATAATAGAAGGAATATTAAATGTAGATAAGACCATGGTTTCACTTAAAGGTGCAAAGACCGAACTAAAGGGAGTGGAAAAAGAAGATTTCGAAAGAGTTTTGAAGAAAATCAAGGATGAAGAGCCAGGACTTCTTAAAGAACAAGATGCGAAATCACTGTTTAAGAATAAAAAACTAATCCCGCTGCTATCAGAAGAAGTAAAGATAATAGACGGATTTGTAATAGAAAATAAATTCTTCCAAGAGATATTAGATAAACTTGCCAAATACTTAGAAGAGAATGAAAAGATAACCGTAGCAGAATTTAGAGATCTCATAGGATTCTCAAGAAAGAATGCAATAGCAATACTAGAGTACCTCGACAGAGAAAAATTCACCAAAAGAGACGGTGACTTTAGATATAAGTATTAAATGAAAATTAAAAATATTTGAATGTAATCAAGGTAGATGCGATCGAAGCATCTGCCTTTTTTGTTTTAGAACATGGTTGTTATAATAGATAAAAATACTTTAGATAGTGTGTATTTTTAATGCTATCCGGATAGCATTTTTTTGATGCTCTACGTAGAGCATCAAACTTATTATTTTATATGCTTCACGTGAAGCATTTAAAGAATTATCAAAACATACCTCACCTGAGTAGAGATCCTTCGAAGCCTCTGGTCCTATCCACAATTTGCTTGCAATAAAGTTTATTTTAGATTGAATGAATCGAGTAGGGGCTAATTCATAGCCCCTCTCACACCACCCGTACGTGCCGTTCGGTATACGGCGGTTCGATATTTTCTTGTATAATATTATTTATTACTGATGTATCTATTTAACTTTATTCTTTTTGTATCCGAACCTTGAGAAATGAATACGTCATTTCTTGTGTTCCATCAAGTCATAGTACATCCTTTTCAAATATTACA